>Ga0222697_1000023_pt1:0-107500 | contig 111367 bp, 122 predicted proteins | sample AntAcemetage1402_FD_179835 | JGI IMG/M metagenome (GOLD analysis project Ga0222697, IMG submission 179835) | Saline water microbial communities from Ace Lake, Antarctica - #1402 | ecosystem: Environmental > Aquatic > Non-marine Saline and Alkaline > Saline | place: Antarctica: Ace... | reverse complement strand
TTTCACTTCCCCAGGTTATCTTCTACGTAAACGTAGATTCTTGAGTATTACCTCAAGTGAGTTGTCTCATTCGGAAATCTGCGGGTCAAAGGCTACTTGCGCCTAACCGCAGCTTATCGCAGCTTGCCACGTCCTTCATCGTCTGTACCAACCAAGCCATTCACCATAAGCTCTTAATATCTTGATACCCAACAAATTTTCAAAGAACTCAATTTATGTTTTAAGTTTTAAGCCTTAAACGTTAAGACAAGATAAATAAACACTTAACATATACAGCAAAAAACCAATACTTTCTAATTTTAATTATAAAAACGTTTTTCTAATAAATATAACTCTCATTTGTGTCCCGTAAAATTGCCTTCGGCAATCACGAGACTACCGCGTGATAAAATTTTCAAAGAAAATTTTATTTTACGTGGTGGAGCCGGTCGGGCTTGAACCGACGACCTCCTGCTTGCAAAGCAGGCGTTCTCCCAACTGAACTACGGCCCCTGCATAAGCTCATAGTTTTTAGCTCTTAGTTTGAATCTGATAAAACAAACAAATACTTTTTCGACTCTCAGCTATGAGCTAATAGCTATGAACTTTCTTAATGGGCCCAAGTGGGATCGAACCACTGACCCCCGCGTTATCAGCACGGTGCTCTACCGACTGAGCTATGGGCCCGCTGAAATAAACATATTTAAGGTTCTCGCCTATTTTTCAGCGGCATAATTCAACTTACCCCTTTAGGATTAAGACGACTAAACCCCTAGCATTATAAATGCTAAGGATTTAGCCTGATTTATCAAAAGTTATAAAAACAAAAGCCTTTGGAAGGATCCTTATTTGTTTTTTGTTAGATTACTCGCTAACGTTCGAGCTTTTATTTATTTTTCCGAAGAAAAAAAATAAAAGGAGGTGATCCAGCCGCACGTTCCCGTACGGCTACCTTGTTACGACTTAGCGCCAATCATGAAATTCACCGTGATCCGTCTACGACAGACTTCGGGCGCCCCCCACTTTCAGCGCTTGACGGGCGGTGTGTACAAGACCCGGGAACGTATTCACGGCGCCGTGATGATGCGCCATTACTAGCGATTCCAGCTTCATGTAGGCGAATTTCAGCCTACAATCCGTACTGAGCCTGTTTTTTTGAGATTTGCTCCACCTTACGATATCGCTTCCCTTTGTAACAGACATTGTAACACGTGTGTAGCCCAGGACATAAGGGCCATGCGGACTTGACGTCATCCCCGCCTTCCTCCCACTTAACGCGGGCAGTCCCTTTAGAGTGCCTTATCCAGTAAACTGAATAAGTAGCAACTAAAGGCGAGGGTTGCGCTCGTTCTCCCACTTAAGGGAACACCTCACGGCACGAGCTGACGACAGCCATGCAGCACCTGTGCTGGTACCTGATTGGTTACAGGTCACAAACCCTTTCGGGCCGTTACTTCCAGCATGTCAAACCCTGGTAAGGTTTCTCGCGTAGCATCGAATTAAACCACGTGTTCCACCGCTTGTGCGGGTCCCCGTCAATTCCTTTGAGTTTTAGCCTTGCGGCCGTAGTCCCCAGGTGGGGCACTTAATGTGTTAACTGCGGCACCCATTCTTACGAACGAACACCTAGTGCCCATCGTTTACAGCTAGGACTACCAGGGTATCTAATCCTGTTGGCTACCCTAGCTTTCGTCCCTCAGCGTCAGATATGGACCAGAGAGCCGACTTCTCCACTGGCGTTCCTGCCGATCTCCACAAATTTCACCTTTACACCGGCAGTTCCACTCTCCTCTTCCATCCTCAAGTCTTACAGTTTGAAAGGCAGTTTTTCGGTTGAGCCGAAAGATTTCACCTGTCACTTGTAAGACCGCCTACGGACCCTTTACACCCAGTCAAACCGAGTAACGCTCGCCACCTCCGTATTACCGCGGCTGCTGGCACGGAGTTAGCCGTGGCTTATTCATCAAGTACAGTCAAGTTAAAAAGCTATTAACTAATTAACGTTCCTCCTTAATAAAATGAGTTTACAACCCGAAGGCCTTCATCCTCCACGCGGCGTCGCATCCTCAGACTTTCGTCCATTGGGAAAGATTCTCGACTGCAGCCTCCCATAGGAGTCCGGGCAGTGTCTCAGTCCCGATGTGGCTGGTCACGCTCTCACGCCAGCTACCCGTCTTTGGCTTGGTAGGCCATTACCCTACCAACAACCTGATAGGACGCGGGCCCCTCTTAAGGTGACAGCATGTCCGAAGACATAGGCCATCTTTGGTCTCGAGTTATTGTGCTCGAAACATCATAGAACATTACCTCCGCTTTCGCGAAGCTGTTTTCTTCCTCAAGGTAGGTCACCCACGCGTTACTCACCCGTTTGCCGCTATCTTGCTATTACTCGTTTGCCTTCCCGAAGGTCAGCAAACTCATAACAGTAGGATCGCTCGACTTGCATGCCTAATCCACGCCGCCAGCGTTCACTCTGAGCCAGGATCAAACCCTCCAAAGGCTTTTATAACTTCAAATTTTCAGAGAACAATATGCAGTATGATATAACATACCGCAAGAAAAATATCCCTAAGGAATAGTTTCTCCCTAGATCTTATCTTTAAATTTTATTTACTTTTCAAATTCTGAGGCTTTTCCCATCCCGAAAATCGCCATATCAATGTATTTGTTATACACTATTGCCTATTTTTGTCAAGTCTTTTTTTAAAAAAATATTAATAAAATGAATAACTTCTACTTCAAAAGGTACTCTTTCAAATAATCCTCAATTCCCGCTTCTAATGAAAACTCAGTTTGAGTGCTTAGAACCTCTTTCAGGAGAGTTGTGTCAGCTTCAGTATAGTCCTGATATTTGCCAATAAAGGGATTATCAAAATAATCAGCTTTTATATCTATACCCATTGTTTTATTTAAACTTGCAATTATATCATTAAAACTTCTAGGTGTTCCAGTACCAACATTTAAAATTGCAGTTTTTTTTGAATTCAAAGCTTCTATAGTTATTCTAGCTACATCTTTAACATAAATAAAATCTCTTTTTTGTTCACCAAATTTAAAAACCCGTGGCTGTTTACCTTCTTTCATTTGTAAATAAAGTTGATAGGTCATACTAGCGCTTGAACCCTTATGATATTCGTTAGGTCCATAAACATTAAAATAACGCAAACCAACGATAATCGGTGTTGAAAATTGTGCAGTAACTTTTTTCATTAAAAGATCACACTGATACTTAGAATAGGCATAAGTATTGTGAGGGGTTATTTCACCATCCTCTTTCATTGCTATAGTTGCGTTTCCATAGACACCAGCACTTGATGCATAAACTAATCTTATTTTTTTATCTAAACAAAAGTTTAGTATATTCTTAAATCCATTATAATTGACCATCATCATTTTAGTATCATCAGTTACAGTAGTATCAGTAACTGCTGCTTCATGAATTACAGCATCAACTTTTGGTAATTTTTTGTAAAGTTCTTGATCTAAAATATCTCCACAAATGATTTCACCTTTAACATTAGCTAAATTCTTATAACTAGCATGAGAGAAATCGTCAACAATAACAGTTTCATCGCCTCTTGCTTCTAATATCTTAACTATGTTAGAGCCAATAAATCCGGCACCGCCGGTCACTAAGATTCGCATCTTTAATCACGCTTCCTTTCTAATTCTTCTATTCTTTTTTCCAACCGCTGTAATACTTCAATGACTGGATCCGGTAACTTGTTGTGATCCAAATCAACCCCACTTATTCTTTTAGATGCTAAAGGAAGGATTACTCTTCCTGGAACACCGACTGCCGTAGCATTCTCGGGAACATCTTTTACTACTACGCTACCAGCGCCAATCCTTGCACCATCACCAATTATTATCGGACCAAGAAGAATTGCTCCAGCACCAATAACTACCCCTTTGCCAATAGTAGGGTGTCGCTTAGTTTTTTCTAAAGAAACTCCTCCTAAAACTACTCCTTGGTATATTAAAACATCTTCACTAATTTCAGTAGTCTCACCGATAACTACCCCCATGCCATGGTCAATAAAAAATCTCCTACCGATTTTAGCTCCAGGATGAATTTCAACTGCAGTAAAAAATCGACCAATTTGAGAAACAAACCGACCAAAGGTTTTAAAACCATTAAGCCAAAACCAAGATGAAATACGATGCCACCAAATTGCATGTAATCCTGAATAGCAAAGCACAACTTCCATTACACTTTTTGCTGCTGGATCTTCACGAAAAACTGTATCAATATCCTCTTTTATTCTGTCAATCAATCTCATAATACACCTCTTATTTAAAGCCTCTGCCGCTATTTTTACAATACCTTAAAATAATCGAAAAATAGATAAATGTCAAATCTTTTATCATAACTCCTTATGCTTTAAATAGCTTCGTAATTTCTTAAAAGCTTTTGCTCTATGACTAATCTTATTTTTTATAGACAATCGCATCTCAGCTACGGTTTTTTTATAATGAGTAAGATAAAATATTGGATCATAACCAAATCCATTTTCGCCACTCTCTTGATGATGAATCCTGCCCCTTAACCTACCTTCAAAAACTTTAACTAGTTTTTTATTATAAACTAAGACTAAGCAACTACAAAAAGCTGCTCGGCGCTTTTTGTAGCCAACACCTTTTAAGCTTCTTAACAGCTTTTTATTATTTGTTTTATAAGTCGCTCTCGGTCCAGCGTATCTTTTCGAATAAATTCCTGGTGAACCATTAAGAAAATCAACCTCTAAACCAGAGTCTTCTCCTAAAACATAACTATCCTTGTAATACTTAGATACAGCTAAAGCTTTTTTAAAAGCATTCTCAGAAAAAGTCTTACCATTTTCTACTATATGAAATTTCTTATCCAATTCATTTAAAGATACTATTAAAACCTTCAAACCTTTTAAGATTTCTTTTATCTCTTTAAATTTATCTTTATTTTTGGTAGCAACAATTAATCTCATAGACCTGGTAAAATATCTTTGAATAGACCTCTTTGAATTTCAATTATTTCGCTTATTCCTTTTTTAGCTAATTTAAGAAAAATGGTTAAATCTTTTTCCGAAAAAGACCCATTCTCTGCCGTACCCTGTATCTCAATAAACTCATCTGTTGACTTCATTACAATATTCATATCTACTTCAGCTTGAGAATCTTCAAGATAGGTCAAATCCAAAACATGCTCACCTTGATACAAACCTACACTTATTGCCCCTAGGAGACTATCGATACAAACCTCTTTAATTAAATCTTGTTTATAAAGTTTGTTTATGCAATCGACTAAAGCAATAAACCCTCCAACAACTGATGCTGTTCTTGTTCCGCCATTAGCCTGGATAACATCACAATCAATTCGAATCGTTCGTTCACCTATTTTTTTTAAATCAACCACACTACGCAAAGAACGACCAATAAGTCTTTGAATTTCCATATTTCTTCCCGATACCTTATCACGCAAGGTGCGAGTATGGGTAGCCCGAGGAAGCATTCTGTATTCAGCAGTAACCCAACCTTCTCCAGTGTTACGTAAAAACATTGGAACATGCTTGTCTGCCGTAGCTGTACAAATAACTCTGGTATTGCCTAATTCAATAAGACAAGAACCTTCAGCGTATTTCATAAACCCTCTTTGTATATTGATTAGTCTTGTCTGATCGTTTTCCCTATTGTCACTACGCTTCATTATGTCCTCCTAATGAAATAAACGAGATGGGACAAGCCCATCCCCTACATTTAAATTAAATGTTTGTAAATATCTTTACCCTTTGAATCAATACCAACAATTAAAGGAAAATTTTTCACCTCTAATTTATATATTGCTTCGGGCCCCAATTCTTTAAAACAAACTAATTTCTTACTTACAACTCTCTTAGCCAGCATTGCTCCACAACCAGCTGGAGCAACAAAATAAATTGATTTTTGTTTTTTAATTATTTCTTTAATTTTTTTACTTCTGCGTCCTTTACCAATAGTTGCCAATAAACCTTTGTTTAAAAGCGGCTCAGTGAATTCATCCATACGCGAAGAAGTTGTTGGCCCACAAGAACCAATAACTTTACCTTTAGGAGTTACAGTTGGTCCACAATAGTAAATAATCTGATTTTTTAATTCTACAGGCAATTTCTTTTTATTCTTTATCAACTCGACAAGTCTCTTATGAGCTTGATCCCTGGCAGTGTAAATTACTCCTGAAAGTAAAACCTGTTCACCAGCACTTAGCTTTCCAATAACTTGTTTGATAAGCGGAGTCCTAATCTTTGCCACTTCTTCCTTCATCCTTCTTCCTTTATCCTTACAACCGCGCTTCTTAAGGCATGACAACTTATATTAACCCCTACCGGCAAACCAGCAATATGCGTAGGTAATTTTTGAATTTTCACTGCTAAAGAAGTACACTTTCCACCTAAGCCCATAGGCCCAATACCTAATAAATTAATTCGCTTAAGCAAACTTTTTTCTAAACTATTTAACAATTTATCTGAATTTGGAAGATCAATTCTTCCCAATAAAGATTTCTTTGCTAATAAAAGCGCTGTATCAGAAGTTCCTCCGATTCCCACTCCAACTACAAATGGAGGACAACTTTCAGGACCAGCTGCTTTTACACTTTCAATAATAAAATCTTCTATTTGTTCACTGCTTGCCGTTGGATTAAACATTTTTAAAGAAGATTTATTCTCACTGCCAAAACCTTTAGGAAAAATAATAATTTTTAAACCCTTACGTTTTAAAGAAAAATCTAAATGATATATAACCCCTGAGTAAGAAGATTTTCCGCGTAATAATGGATCAACCGCTGAAGGTCTTAAAAAATTTTTCCTATAACCATTAGTAACAGCAGTCTTTACAGCTTCAACTAATAATGCAGTAACTTTAATATCTCTTCCAGCCTCAATAAATACTACTGGTAAGCCAGTATCTTGACAAATAGGTAGCTCCTCAGCCTTAGCAACCTTAGCATTATCTAGAATCCATCTCAAAGCCTGCTTTGACTCTTTTTTCATCTCACGCTTAAAGCTGGCTTTAAGAAGCCTACTGACATCAGCTCTTATACTAAAATTAGCTCTAGCAACTGCTTTTTCAATTTTTGTTTTTAATTTTTCGAAATTCATCTTAAACCTAGCTTTTTATGAATTTGAGGAATTATCTTAGTCTGGATACCTTCTTCTTGGCACAATTGCCTAAACCCCTTAAGTTTTGATTTAACCATAATCTCAAGTAAATCTTGAGGTTGTAATACCACAGCTATTTCTTCTCCGGAATTTTTGATTATCTCAATCATCTTGTAAACATCTTCAATCATTGTTCTAGTATTAATAACAGCCTTTACAAAAACTTTCTTTTTACAAGCAATTTTTAAAAACTTTTGATGTTCTCCCCAAAATGACTTTAACCCTGTAGATGAAGGCAATTTAAAATCCATAGCAATTATATCAGTATATTCAATAACCTTCTCTAAGTTTTTAGGTAAAGTACCATTGGTTTCTAAATAAACCCTCCTACGCCAAGGCTTCGAAGGGCAAACTTTTTGTTCTTTTAATTTAATGAGTTTCAATAAGTCCTTTAAAAAGTCTATCTGCAATAATGGCTCTCCTCCAGTTATTGATAAAGAATGACAACTACCCAAAGAGGTAATCTCATCGAATAATTCAACTGTAGTTTTTTGCTTATAATAGTCAAGCTTAGTATCGCAAAAACTACATTTTAAGTTACACCCAAAGAATCTTACAAATATTTGGTCTACTCCCTGGTAAAGCCCTTCACCCTGAATACTTTTAAAAACTTCTGATACTTTTCCCTCTAGTGCTGCCATCTATTGGTTTGCCATCCCTAAGTCTTGGACAGTAATGAGTTTTGCATCTATTGCCTCGCTAGGAAGCTCTATTGTTACTGACTGGTTAAAATCATAATAGATCGCTTCATTCTCAAGTGAAACTATTCCACCTTGACCATCACTTTGCTCATTTTTATCCTTTATTTTCATAACAAAAAAATCATTTTTAGATATCCACTGAGTAGACTCAGCGCTATTTACATATTGCTCTATGTATGCATCTCTAGCTGCTTCATCTTTTGAAAACTGACCAAGGACTTGCTCGGAAACAAAATTATTTAACAGCTTCATAATAAATTTTTTAGCTAATTTTTTATCTACTATGCGACTAACTAAAATATAACAAAGTTGACCTTCGACTTTTTCTTCGCCAATAATCTCCATCTTAAAACCAGTACCTTCAAGATCAATAGGAAAAAATGAAAATAGCTTCTCCTTATCCAAAATATTGCCAAAGATACCTAAATCTTCACCAAACTTAATCCAATTATCCAACATTCCATTGTACATATAGGTAACACCATCCATAAAATAAATGGAACTTACATTCACATCGCCTTGTGATTGAATAATCGAAAACTTCCTGTTCCCATAATCTATAACCCCTTTATTTTCCATAATATAAACAGAACCAGTCATAGTTTTGCCCTTAGTCTTAGCTGTATCTAAACTTCTTGTTGCCTCGCGAGATTTAGTCATAATTTCAATTACATCTTGCGAATAAGCATAATTAGCCAATAGGGAGAAAACACAGATTACAATAATAACAATAATGCGTTTTATCTTCATGTCTTACCTCCTTTATTTCTTATAACTGGGTCAATTAGCCCTAACTTTTTAAATCCTTCGATTCGAAAACGACAACTATCGCACTTCAGACAAGGAAATTGTCCTCCCTGGTAGCATGACCAAGTATATTCAAATGGCACTTTAAGTTTAATACCCATTTTTATTATGTCTTTCTTATCCTTATTAAGCAAAGGAGCAATTATTCTCAATCCATCATCTCTTAATCCTAGATTAAGTGCTTTTTGAAAACTATTCAAAAAATTTGGCCTGCAATCAGGATAACCTGAATAATCCTGCACATGAGCGCCAATAAAAATTGCTTTTGCCTTAATAGTCTCAGCTAAAGATGCAGCATAACTTAAAAAAATTATATTTCTTGCTGAAACATATGTCGAAGGTACGCTCTTACTTTTTAAGTTTCTTTTAAGAGGAACTTTTATCTTTTCATCAACAAGTGCTGACTTTACCCAGGATAAATCACACTTTATAAGATGGTAATCAATTTTATTTAAACCGGCAATTTTTTTTGCACACTCAATCTCTTTTTTATGCCTTTGACCGTAATCACAAATTAATGCACTTAATCTATAACCTTTAGTTTTAGCAAAGTAAAGAGTGACCGCAGAATCAATGCCACCAGATAAAAGAATTACTCCTTTCCTCATTCCTGGTACACCGCACATGAATTATCAGTTTCCCAAATTCGAACTTTATCCAGTTCACACCCCTGAGCTGTTATAGCTGGCTTCAAGCTATCATATATATATTTAGCAATTTCTTCTGAACTAGGATTATGTTGTTTAAAATAATCCAAATTATTAAGATGGTGGTGATCAAGACCATCAAGAACATTCGTGGTTATTTTCTTTAGGTCACTAAAATCCATAACCATTCCTAAGGAATTAAGTTTAGAACTTGAGGCTATAACTTCTACCTTCCAATTATGCCCATGAAGAGCTTCACATTTACCCTTATAATTACGTAAAAAATGGGCAGCACTAAAATGTTTTATGACTTTTACTTTATACATTTGCTATCTTCGGATTAGAAATTTTTCTTTTTAAAAATAATTTAGCCAAACTTACAAACCCTTTCGGTTCATCACTTAAGTAAAATTCTATCTTAGACTTTTTGTTACGACTGTTTAACAATTTCCTAAATTTAAGAATATTTAAAACTTGACCAGCAACCTCTTTTGCTGAATTTATAACAACCGCACTTTCGAAATAGAGAGATATCTGAGATTTAAGCAATGGATAGTGAGTACAACCTAATATAACTGTATCAACTTCCGTATTTCTTAAATCTTTTAAATACATTTCTATTGCCGCTTCAACTATTCCACCATTTAAGATTCCTTCCTCAACGAGAGGAACAAAAAGTGGACAACTTTTAGAATAAACCTTAATGGACTTATCTTTCTTAGTAATAAGTTTTTGATAACTGCGGCTATTAATTGTTGACTTCGTTCCAATTACAGCAATTTTTTTGTTATTAGTTACCTTAATTGCTTTTTCTACTCCAGCACTAATAACTCCTAATATTGGAAGATCGAAAGTTTTCTTTAGACTTTCCAAGGCTAAGGCTGAAGAAGTATTGCAAGCTACCACAATCATCTTAACTTTTTTTTCTTTTAAAAATTTTACATTTTCTCGACTAAACTTTATAATCGTTGACTTTGATTTATTTCCATAGGGGACTCTGGCAGTATCACCAAAATAAACGATATCTTCAAAAGGCAAAATCTTCTCAAGTTCTTTTAAAACTGTTAATCCGCCTACGCCAGAATCAAAAATACCAATTGGTCTATTATCCATAATTTTAATTATTCAAGGTTGAATGTCGCTTTTTTAAAGAAGATACCCCCAAAGCAATCGCATGAGCAATTTGCTTTTGGTAATGCTTTTTACGTAAAGCTTTTTCCTCGTAATTATTACTCAAATACCCCATTTCAACTAAAATTGAAGGAACGTAGGCAACTCTCAATACATAAAATGAGGCCTTTCGAGGTGGTTTAATATTAAAACCTAAATTTTTAAAAGTTAAGAAAAAAATATCAGAAAGTTCTACAGAAAAACCATAATTTTTCCTTATTAATAAATCCCAAAGAATAGCTTTGACATCCGTTGGTATGTTTCTACCTTGAAAATTTTCAGTTCGTGCTAACTTAACTGATCTCTCTTGAGCCCTTAAGCGCGAAGGAGAAAGATAATAGATTTCTACTCCACTGACATTTTTCGAATGGTTAGAATTAGCATGAACGCTGATGAAAAGGTCAGCGCCATGTTTTTTAGCAATATTGGTTCGTTCAGCCAAGGAAATAAAAACATCCTTATTACGTGTTAGGATTACACTAAAACCCATTCTTTCCAGTTCTTCTTTAAGATATTGAGATACTCTTAGATTTACAGTCTTTTCGTAAAACCCCCGAGCAGAAATTGCCCCGGGATCTTTTCCACCATGCCCGGGATCGATAACTATAGTTTTTATATTAAAAAGCGGACGAAAGTTAACAAACTTTCCTGAAGTAATTATAGTTTCTAATTGACGAGGAAGAAATATTTTACCTTTAATATAAACTGGTGAATTTTTAAGATAAAAAATTGAACCACTTAATGTACCAACTAATGAATTAAGAAGCAATTTGACCTCTTTATCCGGAGAATAAATTCTTATTAAATCATCAATGGTATCAAAATTGTAATCAAACTTATATTTTTTGCAAAAACTTGCTAAATCAATATAGTCAGAATTAGAAACCCTTAGACTACCTCCTCTGTAATGAGTTGCAGCACAAGCATTTACGAAGATTAAGATTAAAACAATAAATACTTTTTTCATGATCCTAACAAAAATAAAGCAATTTGAAAATATATAAATATTCCAGCAACATCAACAATAGTAGTAATCAGGGGTCCACTCATAAGGGCTGGATCAAGGCGTAATCTTCTAAAAATAATTGGCAAAGCTGCACCAATAACAGCAGCAAAAGTAACTGTAAAGCCTATAGCAATTCCTACTGATATACTTAATAATCCATCGCCTTCTTGGATAATTGCTCTTATTGAACCAACAATAGCAAGAATAACACCAATAGAAAGACCAAGAAGAGACTCTCTGAGGACAACCTTAAAAAAATCTTTTATTCCAATATCACCAGTGGTTAGCCCTCTTATAACCATCATTGCTGATTGCATACCAGCGTTTCCTCCGGTAGCAATAAGTATCGGTAGAAAAAAAGTTAAAGCTATCCATTGCTTTATTATGCCACTATAATTTTTCATAACCAAACTTGATATCGACGATAAGACTACTAAAACTATCAACCAAAGACTTCGTTTCCAAAGAAGTTCAAAAAAACTTGCCTCCATATAAGGCTTCTCAACCGGAACAACCGCTGCTATCTTTTCAAAATCTTCAGTTGTTTCCTCTTCCAAAACATCAACCAAATCATCAAAAGTAACAATTCCTAATAATTTATTATTGTTATCTACAACTGGAAGAACAATTAAATCATAGTGCTTAAAAATATTTACAGCTTCTTCTTGATCAGTAAGAGCTGATACTTTTATCACATCCGTATACATTAACTCTGAAATCTTTATTTCTGAATCGGTCAAAACAAGCTTTTTTAAAGAAACAATTCCAATAAGTTTACCTTCATCGTCAAGAACATAACTATAATAAACTGTTTCTTTCTTAATGCCAACTTCTTTAATATGGGCTAGAGCCTCTTTGACAGTCATCCCCTTATATAATTGTACAAAATCAGGAGTAAGAAGTCTTGCTACGCATTCGGATGGATAATTAAGAATTTCAATAGCAACTTTTCGTTCATCCGGAGATAATAAATTGATAAATTTTTTAACTAATTCAGCTGGTATTTCTTCAAACAATTCAGTTCTGTCATCTGGCGACATTTCATTCAAAATGTCTCTTATTTCCTTGCTTGTTAAGGTTTTAAGTATGTCTTCCTCTTCTTCAGTAGAAAGACACTCAAATACATCTACTGCTTTATTGTAAGAGACTAAACGGAAAACAAAAAGCTTATATGTTGGCGTAGACAATTTGCTGATAAGGTTAGCAATATCTTCAGGATGAAGAGGAAATAACTCCTTAATGTCGAGGTATTTTTTCTCTTGAATCAGCTCTTCAATTTTTGTCACTAAATCATTGTTAGACATGACTATTCCTTGTATATGAAACATTACTTACTGAATTTTTAATTACCTTATGACCAAAAAAATAGTATTAGCTATAAGGCAAAACCGTATTAAAAATTATACCACCCTGTTTATAAAAATCAACCAGTTCAGCTAAGTATAAAGCTTATGAAATAAACTTTGTAGGAATGAAATTGAAGAATAAAAGGAATTATTTAGAAAAGCCCCATTTTTCAAAAAAGGCTATTTCTTCTAGGTCTAATCGTACTTTTGGATCAAAAGAGTATTGGCTAGAATATCCTAAGACAAGCATTTCTACCACCCTTATCTCCTTGGGGATATCGAGAATTTTCTTAACTTCTTGTTCGTAAAAAGCACCAATCCAACAGCTACCTAACCCTAGTTCAACAGCTGTTAAGCTCATATGATCAATCGCAATGGCTAAATCTATTGGATAACAAGCTTGCCCACAAGTCATTAAATGACTATCAGTTTCAGCACAACAAACGATTACAACTGGTGCTTGAGCTATAAAAGCTTGCTCTTTAGCGGCATGACAAAGCTTACTTCTAGTTACTTTATCTTTAACAACAACAAATCTCCATTCTTGACAATTAGATGCCGAGGGGGCTTGCCTAGCTGCTTCTAAAATCTTAAAGATTTTATCTTCTTCGACTTCTTTGTCTTTATACTTTCGTATACTCCGTCTTTTCTCTATTGCTTTGAATACATCCATGATTATTCCTTTAGTTTTATAAATTAAAAAACTCTTTGCCTCTTAAACCTCTACCAATAACCACAATCCCTGAAGAATCAAAATAATACTTCTTCTTATCTTGAATAGAATTATAACCAATAATCTTATTTTGAGGTATAGTATTAAAACGATCAATAATTGTTTTACGAATACGACAATTCTTTTTTATTTGTGTAAAATCCATAATAATTGAATCTTCAATCTCACAACCTTCTTCTATTATTACTGATCTTCCTAAAATTGAATTCTTTATACTAGAGCTAAAAATCTTAGACCCCTCACAAATAATTGAGTTTTCAATTTTAGATTCTGTAGTATAGGCTCCAGGACAATTAAAATTTGAAGCATATATAGGCCAATGCAGATTATCTAGGTCTAATAACGGTTTTTTACCAAGAAGATCCATGTTTGCCTGCCAATAAGCAGAGATTGAACCAACATCTTTCCAGTAATATTTTGCTTCACTTTTCTTTAAATAAGGAATTTTATTTTGAGAAAAATTATAAGCAAAAACTCTCTCTTTTTTTTGAATTAAATATGGTATTATCTGCTTGCCAAAATCATTGACTCTACGCTTCTTTACCCTTTGATTTAATATATCAACCAAAAAATCAGCGTCAAATATATAATTCCCCATAGAAGCAAGCACATCTTTATTGTGAGACAATATCGGCTTTTCTTGAAATTTTTTAATTCTTGAGTCACCATCTATTTCGGCAACTCCAAATTGATTAGCTTGACTACCCTCTATCGGCATAGATGCTATTGTGAGTTTTGACTTTTTTCTTATATGAAAATCAATCATTCCTTTTATATCCATACGGTAAACATGATCACCACCAAAAATTGCTACAAACCGAGGTTTAAAATCATAAATAAGATTTATATTCTGATATATAGAATCAGCTGTACCACGATACCAAGCTTTTATTTCTTCTCGTCTCATTTGAGGAGGTACGACAGTTATAAAATGTCGCGGAAAAATACCACCTTTTCGCCAACTTGTTCGAATATGTTCAATTAAAGATTGAGACTTATACTGAACTAAAACATAAGTAGAATAAATGCCTGAATTCACTAAGTTACTTAAAGCAAAATCAATTATTCGGTATTTTCCACCAAAAGGAACTGAAGGCTTTGTTCTTTCAGAAGTTAAGGGAAATAGTCTTTCTCCTTTTCCACCAGCTAAAACAAAAGCTAAAATATTACTTCTTGAAGCTCTCATATTACACTCGCCATCATAGATATGATCCCTTATTGTTGATATCTTCTTTTATCTCCCCAGCCTTAGATAAAGCATACTTTGTAGACCAAGGACCGATAAGCTCAAAAATAACTGTGCTAGCAATAGTAATGGTTAGAATTGTATCTCCCCAAAGCCCACCAATAGCATGTTTAGCAATCAAGGCACAAGCCAAAGCTACACCAGCTTGGGGAATCAAAGCTATTCCCATATATTTTTTTATGCTCAAAGAAGCATCAACCAATTTTGCTCCAATAAAAGCACCAATTATTTTACCAAAGGTCCTAAAGACTATATACCCCAAAGTTAAAGCAATAGAAGTTCCTAAAACGCTAACTTTCAAACTTGCTCCAGCTAACACAAAAAATATTAAATATAAAGGCGCATCTATATCACGTAAAGAATTAAAAAAATGCAGACTCTCTTTATTGGTATTAGCTAATAGTGCTCCAAAAAACATACAAGATAAAAGTACTGAAAAATTAAAAGATATTGCTAACCCTATGGTTAAAGATAGGAAACCAAAAGTATAAATCAAGCGTTCCTTCATTGTATTAATAAATCTAGCTAGATTATTAAAAACAACTACTATTGCCCATCCTAAAACAAATGAACCTCCAATCTCTAATATGGTTTTTAACAAATCTTTAAAAAGACCGATGGTGTCACCGTTGCCGGTCACAAATGTTTTGGCTACAGATAATGACAATCCAAAAATAACTAAAGCCCAGGCGTCATCAATAGCTACTACACCTAAAAGAGTATCAGTAAAATCACCCTTACTTTTATACTCCTGAGTTACCATAACTACAGCTGCTGGAGCAGTAGCCGCAGCAATTGCACCAAAAATAAGAGCGATATAGAAAGGTTGGTTAAAAAACATCCAAGTAGCAAGGGTTACTAAAAACCATGGTGCTAAAGAAGCGCTAATCGATATTCCAGTAACTGCTCTCCCCACTCTTCGTAAGATACTTAGAGAAAAGTTCTCTCCTAAACTAAAAGCAATCATACCAAGAACAATTTGAGAAAAAAAATCAGAAGTTGCTAAAAACTCTTTGGAAATTAAATTTAATAAACCAGGTGAAATTATTATTCCCAAAACTACATAAGTAGTTACAGTCGGTATTCTAAGTTTTTTAGTTAATCGTGAAGCAAAAAAACTTAAAATAAATATAATTGCTAAGCTTAAGATTGGATTGTTAATCATTAGATATGTTTTTATACGACTTCTTTCTCTTTAAACATCCTCCAAATGATGTCAAAGATCCCCAATATCCCAATAATTTTTCCTTGGTCATCAACAACAGGCAAACACTCTTTTTTATTAAAGTGCATAATCTTATAAGCTTCTTCCAAAGAATCTTCAGCTTTAATTGAGATGAAATTTATATCCACAATGTCGTCAACAATAATCAACTCTCCCATAGAAGGAATTGACTCTAAGTCAAAGGCATCTTCGTCCATCTCCATAAAAGGAACATTCCGGAATAACTTTGCCTGAACAGGTCTTAATAGATCTAGCAAACTCTCAGGATAGACAACACCAGTCAAATGGTCCCAAGCGTCAACTACAGGAATTAAAGGGGTAGTGTGAAAGTCCTTAAACATATCCAACAAGCTTCTTAGAGTTAAAGAACGCTTAACTTTAATGATATCTGTTTTTGCAGCTTCAATTACTTTCATTTCGTACCTACTTTTTTACTATCGTTCAAACTTTTTTACTGCTGCAATCACTTCGGCAGCACTATTAGCAGCCATCAAAGCTTCCCTAAAAGAGATATTCATAAGTAGCTTTGATAGCTCAGCTAAAATTCTTAAATATAAATTTAACTCACTAGGATCTGCCCCCATCAAAAAAACAAGATTAACTTTTTCTCCATCTAAAGCCTTGAACTCAATACCAGCTTTTGAACGACCAAAACCAATAACAAAGCCCTTAACTGCTTTAGTTCTTGCATGAGGTATACCAACATTATTGCCAATACCGGTTGAACCAAGCTCTTCTCTTTCAAGAACATCTTCAATGAAAGATTTTTCATCTATTATCTTCCCAGCAGTAACTAAAACTTCAGCAATTTCTTTAATTGAACCATCTTTATCCGTTGCCTGTAAATCAACCAAACAAAACTTTTCTTTTAAATAATCTGATACTACCATAACTATTCCCTGTCTCCTTTTTGTTGTATACCCTTATTACCTGAATTCACATAAATCTTCTTCAGTCTAAGCGTATTCTTTTATATTATTTATTAACCCGTAACAAAGAAGTTTGTCACCCTTACTAATTGTATCTCCAGCATGAGGAAAAGAGATTAGCTGCTCCTTCCGTTCAATAGATAAAACTAAAATATCTCTTTTAATAAATCCCGCTTCAGCTAAAGTAAGTCCATCTTCCTTACTTTTACCAGTTATTGCAAGTTGCGCTAAGCCATACCCCTTAGGGAGAGTAAAAAGTTCCTCTAAGGTTTTCTGTTTTATGAACCCTCTAGTTATGATTCTTTTTTCAATAAACTTATTTAAAGCTCGAGAAAATCCTTTCAAAGTAGTTATTTTATAAAGAATTGTGATAAAAGCAAGAATAATTACCGCTTTTGATAAATCGGCTGCTAAATCATCTTTACCAAATGAAAGAAACAAACTAGCAATTACTGAAACAATTCCGACTTTACCCAAAACCATGAGCACACTAACAGTTTTGCTTCGAAGTTTATCGTCAAGAATTGTTTCGGCAGCAGCAGTTGTAAACCCTGTACCAGTAAAAGCAGAAATTGCTTGGAAGCGAGCAGTCCCCTCGTCCATGCCAGTAAGTTTTAAAATTACTGTAGCCACTCTAACTATAAAGAAAAAAATAACTACAACTATAACTACCGGTATACCAGCTGATATTAATCCCATTTTTTGTTACTGCCTCCTCTAATCACCTCATTTTAAGAGCTAAATCAAATAATGTTTGGACTAGAAAACTTCTACAAAAGACTATTATTAAAATTGCAATAATCGGCGATAAATCTATTCCCGCCTTAAAGCTAAAAGGCAACAATTTTCTTATCGGATAAAAAATTGGTTCTGTCAATTTATGAAGTAACTGAACAATTGTATTATAGGGATCTGGGTTTACCCAGCTTATCAAGGCTCTAATTATAATAAGCCAAGTAAAAGCATTAAGAATAAAATCTAGGACTCTGGCTAAAGCAAATAAAAAATTACTAATAATAAACATATTCGTTCTATAATTTATAAATGATAATTGATAATCAAGGTTAAAAGAATTTTTATTTTTTAATTATAAATTATTAGTTATCGTTTATCATTCATTAGATTATATGTCAATAATGAAAATTGAGCAATAAATTTCTTTGCCTTGGAATAACTCCTACAACCCTTGACTAAAACACAAATTATATAATCACCTTTTGGGGTAAAAACAATTCCAGCATCATGGACTACTCCTCGTTCCAAACCAGTCTTGTGGGCGATAACAATCCCTTCTGGTAAATAGCGTGGTAAGCGATCATTTACCTTCTGTTTTTTTAAAAAAGATAAAGCTAGATTAGACAATTCTCTGTTAATTAGCTGTTTTTTGTAAATTTTCTCTAGAATATAAGCTATGTCTGAGGAGCTAGTATAGTTTTCAATTCCTTTACTACGTTGTGAAAAATCCATCATTTTCCTAGTTAAAGTTGTACCTTTTAAGCCTATTCTTTTAAAAATATCATTAATATACTTAAAATTCAAGATTTCAATCACTTTATTAGTGGCAGTATTATCACTTGAAGCAATCATTAACTCCAAAAGCTGAGCAAAAGTAAATTTTCTTGGCAAGGAAAGAGCTTTAATCTTTCCACTACCACCAGTTATATCTTTTCTTTGTATGGTAATTAAATCATCTAAGGCAACCTTTTCCTCTTCAATTGCATAAAAGACTGCAGCCAATATTGGTAATTTAATTAAACTAGCTGCCGCAAATTGCTCTTCTGAATTATGTAATAGCTCTGAACCTAAAAAACCTATCTTTTTTATAACAAAACCATACTCAACTTTTGCACTCTTAAATTCCTTCTTGGAAAGATCATTTGCGTTGCCGAGAAAAATATTTCTTTTATAAAGTTGATCTAGCCCTAAAAAAATATAGCTAAATAAACCAATAGCTAAAACAATAATAGTTAAATGAATAAGAAAAACTCTTTTTTTCATTTAGCTGAACCAACTGCAGCAAGCAAAAAACCAATATGGGTTTTCCATTGAGGACAATGATGAGCTAAGATAATATTTTTCATAACTTTTTTTTAATTATATCAAAAAGACCCCGTTAGAGAAATTTTTCTCTAACGGGGTAAAGTTGATTAGCAATAAACACATAATCTTTCAATGAAAAGTTTTCAGGACGTAAATTTAAATTTAAACCAACAGATTTAAAAAAATTCTGATCATTCTCGGATAAATTTAAAGCATTAGTTATTTTTTTTCGACTCGAAGAAAAGGCCTTGCGAATAATTTTAAAAAGAAAATCCTCATTCATAGCTTTGTGTGGCAGTTCTTTGTAAAAGACAATTTTAGAAAATGCAGAATCAACTTTAGGCACTGGATCAAAAGCTGAAGCTTTAATATCAAAAAGTTTCTCTGTCCTAGCATAATATTGGATATAACAACTCAAGAAATTATAATTGCTAGAAGATGGCTTAGCAGTTATTTTTTCAACAAATTCCTTTTGAAAAGTAAAATAAGCAATATCAATGTAATTTCTATAACCAATAATATACTTTATTAACTCACTACTTATCTGATACGGTACATTACCAAAAACAATTATTTTTCCTCCCAATTTAGAAAGCTTAAACCTTAAAATATCCTGATGAATAATTTCAATATTACTTTTTTTAGAAAATTTCTTTTTTAAAAAACCACAAAATCTCTGGTCAACTTCAACACAATAAAGCTTCTTTGCCTCTTCAACTAAAACCTCACTCATCGCTCCCTTGCCCGGACCAATTTCTAAGACTTGCCTATTCTTAATGTCTAAACTATTACTAATTTTTTGTATAAACTCACTATTTGTAAGAAATATTTGACCAAATGAATGTAGTTGTTTCATCAAAATAATTTTGCTGCCAGCTTAATTGCTTCAAGCATCGAAGAATGAAAAGGTATTTTACCACTTATCGTTAAATCATAGGCAACACCATGAGAGGGTGAAGTCCTTACAATCGGTAATCCTAATGTCACATTTACTCCGGTATTAAACGAAAGTAATTTAAAAGGAATCATTGCCTGATCATGATAAACACAAATAACACAATCGTATTTCTTTAAATTATCTTTAGTAAATATAGTATCTGCAGGATATGGGCCGTAAGTTTCTTTCTTAAATTTTTCCTTTGCTTGAATAATTATTTTTTCCTCTTTGCCAATAAAAGTTTTTAAGCCAGCATGGGGGTTTACGGCGCAAAAAGCAATTCGGGGCTTTTTCACCTTAAATTGTTTATTTAAAGACTCATAAGTTAAGCAAAGTAACTTATAGATATCTTCTTTAAATAAAGAAGAAGATACTTCTTTTAAATTGATATGCCTCGTTGCCATAACCACTTTTAAAGACGACGAAGCCATCATCATAGCAAAATTATTAATATTAAAATAATTGGCTAAATACTCAGTATGACCACTAAATTCCTTTAAAACAGATTTTACTGCTTCTTTAGACAAAGGAGCCGTAACCAAACGTTTTATTTTCTTCTTTTTCATTAATTCTAAGGCTTTATTAAGATAACTTAAGCTAGCTTTACCACTTAATCGAGAAGGTTTTCCTTTTTCTAACCCTTCAATACCAGAAGTATTTAAATCAATAAAATTGATTTTACGACTTACTTTTTTATAAATTGATATTTTTTTAAATATTTTCTGATCACCAACCACAAAAAAATCAAACTCTCTCTGTTTAAGGCTATCAATTGCTTTTAAAGTTATATAAGGCCCACAGCCACCCGGATCTCCAGAACTAATCACGATTCTTTTTCTACTGATCATACTTTTTTATTAAGGCATCCTCTTTTAGCTCGTCTAACCATTCAATAAATTTCTCTTTAAATCTAACATCCCAAAGATAAGCATAAATAGCCTCTTTTACTTCTTCCAGAGAAAGCTGGGTAGGAAAAATTTTCTCTTCTAAGAAAATTAAATAATAAACGCTATCAACTCTTACAATCTTGCACTGATTAATTTCTAAATTCTCAAAGATTTTAGCTATTTCTAATTTTAATTCCTTTAAATCTGATTCCATTTTTTTTAAAATATCACTGTTTTCAATTAAAGCTTCAGAAATTCCTTCATTTTTAATAATACTAGATATTTTTTTTAAAATACTTTCATCACTTGATTGTGCAATATAAAAACTATATCTAACTGCTGAATAAAACTCTTCGGGATTTTTGAAATAATAATCGCTTATTTCTTTTGGAGAAACAACTACTTGGGATTTTATATGTTTATCAACAATGTCTCTCAGTAAATATTGGTCTTTAATCTTTTTCCTCAAAAGAGCAATCGTAAGCCCTTTTTCAATCAATGACTCTTCAAAATCCTTACGGCTGGGATGAGAAGAAACTAACTGCTCTATTTTATTATCAACTCGGAAAAAAGGAATTTCTATTCCTTCTTGCTTAGCTTTGCCTAAAACAAGAGTGTCTTCGATTAATCTTTCTAAAGCTTTTCCTCTAAACTCCTGATCATCAGCTGAAATATCTTCATTGCCATTGGAAAACCTATAAGCAAGAACCTTACAATACTCATCTAAATCTCGAGAAGTAATAACTTGATTATTCACCTTAACAATTATTTTGCTCACCTCTTGACTATAAACGTTAAAAGAAAAAAATAATAATGCAATTAATAGTGCTGTATTCAATTTCATATGCTCTCCCTATAAATATTTTAAGAACCAGTATCAATTTTGAACGCAAGTTTTAAATATTCTATCTCTTTTTTAAGCAAACGGCAATATAAATCAAAACCTACCATCCAAACAAAGCCATGTTGCTCTTTGCCTAAGATATTCCCCGCACCCCGTAATTCTAAATCAGTCATCGCAACTTCAAAACCAGCGCCAAGATGAGAAAAATCACAAAGATGTTTGAGTCGCTGAGCAGCATCTTGAGGAATTTCACCTGCTCGTGGCGTTACTAAGTATGCAAATGCTTGCAAATCAAACCTTCCAACTCTACCTCTTAATTGATGTAAATCTGCTAGACCAAATTTATGGGCATCATTAATAATTATTGTGTTTGCAGTAGGGACATCTATGCCTGACTCAACAATAGCCGTTGAAAATAAACAATCGATTTTTTGATTAATAAAATCCATGATAACTTTTTCCATAGCATGAGTTGGAAGTCTTCCATGAACTAACCCTATTCTTATCTCTTTAGGCAAAACCTTTACTAGTACACGCTTAATTCCTTCAATACTTTCAATACGATTATGAATAAAAAAAACCTGTCCGCCACGTTTTGACTCCTTAACTATTATTTCGCCTAAATTCTTAACATTATATTCAATGACCTTAGTTTTAACCGCTAATCTTTCTTTAGGCGGCGTTCGTATCATTGAGATTTTTTTTAATCCAACTAGCCCCATATAAAGAGTACGAGGAATAGGCGTTGCAGTCAATACAAGGATATCAATGTTGACTTTAAGTTTCTTTATTTTTTCCTTATGAGTAACTCCAAACTTATGCTCTTCATCAATGATTAAAAGACCTAAATCCTTAAAGCAAACGTCATCAGAAAGAAGACGATGAGTACCGACTATAATATCAATCTTTCCTTGGCTTATTTTTTTTAAAATTTCATTTTGCTCATTCTTAGTCCTAAAGCGCGAAAGCATCTCCACACAAAAAGGAAAATCTTTTAACCTTTTAACCAAAGTATTGTAATGCTGATAAGCAAGTATTGTGGTTGGAACTAAAAATGCTACTTGCTTGCCACTTTCAACACATTTAAAGGCAGCCCGCATAGCAACTTCGGTTTTACCATAACCAACATCTCCACAGATAATCCTATCCATACACCCAGCCTCTTGCATATCATTCTTAACCTCAAAAATTGACTGCACCTGACCTTCGGTTTCCTTATAAGGAAAACTCTGCTCAAATTTCTTCTGCCAAGTACCATCAGCTATATACTTAAAACCACCAATTATCTTCCTCTGAGCCTCAATTTTTAATATTTCTAAGGCAAAAGACTTTATGCCTTTTTGGACTTTTTCTTTTATTCGAGTCCATTCTTTTGAACCTAAGCGTGACAAACGCGGTCTCTTCAAGGAAAATCCACTATATTTCTGAACAAGATGAGCATCTTCTTTTGGAACATAAAGCTTATCCTTGTTCTCATATTCTATCTCAAAATAATAATCCTTTTTATCTCTAACCGTCAGCAATTTTACTCCACAAAATTTACCAATTCCATAACGATTATGAACAACATAATCGCCTTTTTTTATTTGTAAAGTTACTTCAAGAGGAAAGTCTTCTGAGGTATATCGTTTAGATTTTTTTAAGTGAGGAATAATTATTAGAAACTCATAATCAATTATTTTTCTATTAAGTGACTTATCAAAACTATAAATTTTTTCTATAGTTTCAAATTCCCATTCAATTCTCAAAGGAAAATTAAAATTTACCGGATAAAGCTCTAAGGTATCCCCGCGAAGGGTAAAATCTCCCTCTTCTAAAACCGCATCAACACGACAATAGCCCAAGGAAACAAGTTCACTAATAACTTGTTTAAGAGACAACTCTTTATGTCTGTAGATTTTTAATGTATTAAACACGAAATTTTCTAAAAAGAAGAACTAAAGGAGCAGCTATATATATTGATGAGTAAGTACCACAAATAACACCTACTAAAAGAGCGAAAGAAAAACCTTTTAAGATTTCTCCACCTAGTAAAAAAATTGAAACAATCACCATAAGAGTTGTAAGTGAGGTAATAACTGTCCTTGAAAGGGTAGTATTTATAGCCATATTGATAATTTCACTTAAAGATGACTTTCTTGAGCGCGGAGAAATCTCACGTATACGATCATAAATAACTATAGTATCATTTATTGAATAACCAGCAATAGTTAAGAGTGCAGTTACAGTCAAAAGATTAATTTCATACCCAGCAAAACAAAGCACACCTAGACTAATAATAACATCATGAAAAAGAGCTATTACAGCAGCAAAAGCAAAATCAAAATGCTTAAACCTAAAGCCTACATAAACAAGTATACCTAAAAGTGAGAGAGCTATCGCTAAATAAGCTTTTTGTTTTAAAATTTTACCGACAGCCGGTCCAACTGTGGTTGCCTTTAGCTCTTTAACCTCTTCAAAATTATTTCTTAAAGCTTGATCAATTCCTGAAGCAATATCAGCAGTACTTTTAATGCTTACTCCTCCAGATATATCCTTAAACTCCTGAATAGCTATCTCATTAAAGCCTTCTTTCTTTAAAACATTTCTTATTTCTTGGATATCAGTCGGAGGGTTAATTTGATACTCAAGTATTTGTCCACCTTTAAAATCTATACCAAAAGCACTCTCACCTTTAGAATAAAAAGTAAACAAACTCCCAACAACAAGGATTAAAGAAATAGCAATGCAGATTCCTCTAAGTCTTACAAAATTAATTTTAGGAGCTGAAATTAAAGAAAGCATTCGTAAACTTTTTAATCGTAAATCCAAAAGAAGAGAAAAAATTGTCCGTCCAACAAATACTGAAGTAAATATGCTAGCTATGATTCCTAAAGAAAGGGTTGTCGCAAACCCTTTTATCGGGCCAGTACCATAAATAAAAAGGAATAAAGCAGCTATAAGGGTAGTAACATTAGCGTCTATAATCGTCCGCTTAGCTCGATTAAAACCATTTTTAATAGCAATGCTTAAAGGTTTATCTAATTTCAATTCTTCTCTTATTCTTTCAAATATCAAAACATTAGCATCGACTGCCATACCAAGAGTCAAAATCATACCAGCAATTCCAGGAAGAGTTAAAGTGCCTTTAAAAAGCAGCAAACCAGCCAAAATAAACAAAAGATCTAGAATAAGACATATAACTGTAACCACGCCACCAAGAAAATAATATATTAAAACAAAAACTACCACCAAAGCGGCCCCAAGAAGTATAGAGTTTACTCCTCGATTGATAGAATCAGAACCTAACAACGGACCAACACTTCTTTCCTCTTCAACCACCAATGGAATTGGTAGAGCACCAGAATTTAATACTGTTACGATTAATCTGGCATCATCTACAGAAAAGTCTCCTCTAATTCTAGCCTCACCATTTAATATTGGTTCATCAATTCTCGGAGCACTTTTAATTACACCATCTAGAACAATTGCTAAAGCTTCTCCAGTATTATCGGCAGTAATCTTAGCAAATTCTTTTGAACCTTCAGAAGTAAAATTCAAAATCGGTTCAGAACCGCCATAAGAATTAAACCCTAAATAACTCTCGGAAAGACCCGAACCCATCATAACTGGATCTTTAAAAAGCAAAAGTTGAGTATCAGCGTACTTTTTAAGTTCATATCCTTCAGGCACATTCCCTGCTTTAGCCTGCGATATTTTTTCGCTATCCTTTTCAACTATTTTAAATTCTAGCTTTCCAACTTCTTTTAGCCGATCAATTATTCCTCGATCAATAACACCAGGGACTTGAACCAAAATAGAATTATCACCTTGCACTTGAATAGAAGTTTCTTTGACTCCATAAGCATCAATTCTAGTGCGTATCTTTTCTACTGCTGCACCAATTGCATCAGGAATTTTTTTAGCTGAAATAGCTGAGGTATCTGCACGTAGTAATACATACATACCTCCCTTTAGATCAAGACCTAAATTTATATTCTTTTCTAAAGGAAAAACATAAATAGCACTAAAAATAACTAACCCTAAAATAACCGCTATTCTTATTTTTAAATCTGCTCGTTTAATCATTATCTAGCCTTTCTTATGTAAGCAATTGACTTTTTTTCAACTTCAATTTTTGAATTTTCGTCAACTCTTATAACAAATGTATTTTCTTTTAGATTAACAATGGTTCCAAAAATTCCCCCCGCGGTAACTATTTCATCATTTTTTTTCAAACTGCTAATCATTTCTTTATGTTCTTTTTGCTTTTTCTGTTGTGGCCTTATAATCAGAAAATAAAAAACAATAAAAATGAAAACCAAAGGTATAAAATTTAAAATTCCAGCATTCGGTGCTCCTTGCATCTAGACCTCCTTAGTTTATTAAAATTTAAGTTAAAAATCGGAAAACAAAGGTTAAAAAATTATTTACTTACCTTACGCTTTCTGCTCTTTGTTTTTTTCACGTCTATATCGTTTAAATAAAGTAGCCACTGTTTCAGTTGGCTTTGCACCTTTTTTTATCCAAGATTCATATTTTGAAATCACAAATTTCAAAAGCTTTTGCGAAGGATCATAGTGTCCAATCTGCTCAACAAATTTTGATTCCCGTGCATTCTTTGCTTCAGTTACTACAATTTTGTAATGATACCTTCTTTTAACAGACTTTCCTGGCCTACGTAGTCGAATTTTAAGCATGTTTTTTCCTCCTAATCATCTTCACTATTATCAAAAATATATTCCGGTTTTATCATCGGTTTATATGTTGGGATAATAAAAGTCCCTATTTCATATGTTCCAACAACCATCCTCCCTTGCATATGCTGAAAAAAGACAAGTCTGAAAAATAATTAATAAAACAAGTATTTTTCTTAACATTTTTTACTAGAAGAAGCAACTGCAAATTCAAGAGCTAGCATTTGAGCCTTTGCCTTACTAATAGTTTCCTTAAATTCACTGTTAGGAACAGAATCAGCAACAATTCCTGCTCCAGCTTGAATATAAGCCTTATTGTCCTTAAATACTATAGTTCTTATTATTATACACGTATCTAGACTTCTTGTGAAGGAAAAATATCCTACTGAACCAGCGTAAATACCTCTTTTCTCATGCTCTAATTCATTGACTATCTGCATTGCTCGCACTTTAGGAGCCCCACTAACTGTTCCAGCCGGAAAACAACTTATTAAAGCAGAAAAAATATTTTCCTTACTACTCAACTTAGCTCGAACTTCACTAACAATATGCATTACATGGGAAAACAACTCAACATCCATAAAGGTAGAAACATTAACAGTTGTTTTCTCAGCAATTCGACCTAAATCATTACGAGCTAAATCAACCAGCATAATATGCTCAGCTTTTTCTTTAGGATCATTCAACAATGATTTTTTTAACCTCTTATCCTCAGCTTCATCTTTTCCTCTTTTTCGAGTACCAGCAATAGGCCGAGTAATTAATTCATCATGCTCACATCTTAAAAGCATTTCTGGAGAAGAACCAGCAATTTTTGTTTTTCCAAAATTTAAATAATACATGTAAGGTGAAGGGTTAAGTATTCGTAAATACCTATACACTGTAAAAGGATCATCTTTAAAATTAGTAAAAAATCTTTGAGAGATAACAGTTTGGATTATTTCCCCTTCTTTGATATATTTCTTAGCCTTTTTGATAGCCGAAAGAAAATCTTTTTTCTTAAAATTAGACTCCATTTTAAGCTTAGACGACTTAAATAATAAATCTGGCAAACGATGCAAAGAAATAATTTTCTTGCAAATATTAACTAAAGACTTTCGTTCTCTAAGATAAACCTTATCAACGTTCTCTTTATTGTTATTATCTAAATTAACAAAAGAAAGAACTTCAATTTGTTTAATCAAATGATCAAAAATTACCAGAAATTTAGGTAAGATGAAATAAGAATCATAAGTTCCTAAAGAATCAGGCAAATCTTTGCCTATTGGTTCATAAAATCTAACCGCATCATAACCAAGATAACCTACAAACCCTCCAAAAAAACGTAAATTTTCTTTAGGTGCAACCTTATAAGAGCTCATTAGATTCTTTAACTCTAGACAAGGATCTTTCGTAGTTACAAAAGAACGTGCCTTTTTATCCTTTATGTAAATCCTCTTACCCTTACTCTTAAACACTGCCATTGGCTTAAACCCTAGAAATGAAAAACGGCATACTTTCTCTTGTCCTTCTACTGATTCCAAAAGAAAGCTTTCACCTTTTATAGTTTTCTCAAGGTTATGGTAGACAGAAAGCGGAGTAACAGAATCTGAAAAAAACTTACACGAAAGAACAATTAAATTATTCTTTTTTGATAATTTCCGAAATTGTCCCAAAGTAGGATTTATTTCATTAAACGGAATCTCTTTTTTTGTCATATCTCTTAAATCAGTCTTCGGAAAAAACAGCTCCACTCACCAGTATGACAAGCAACGCCTTTTTGATCTACCCTTACTAACAAAGCATCCTTATCGCAATCATAATATATTTTCTTTATCTTTTGAACATGACCACTGGTTTCACCCTTACGCCAAAGAGTCTTTCGAGAACGAGACCAAAAACAAGTTCTCATCTCACGCAAAGTAATTTCTAGCGATTCCTTATTCATATAGGCAATCATTAAAACATCTCCAGTTTTATCATCTTGAACAATTGCTGGAATAAGTCCATCTTGCCCAAATTTTAACTTCGGAATTATCACTGCTTTTCCCTTTATCTTTATCTTTATCTTTATCTTTATCTTTTTCTCTTTATCCTTTATCCTTGCTCCTTTATCCTTCATCCTTGTTCCTTTATCCTTCATATCCTCACCTTTATTCCTTTTTTTCTAAGATATCCTTTTATATTTTTAATGCTAATCTGACGATAATGAAATATCGAAGCTGCCAACCCTGCAGTAGCTTTGGTTTCCTTAAAAACATCAAAAAAATCTTTAAGTTTACCTGCTCCTCCAGAAGCAATCACTGGTATCTCAACCAGATCAGATATTGCCCGCACTAATTTTATATCAAAACCATCTTTAGTGCCATCATAATCCATGCTAGTAAGAAGAATCTCACCAGCACCTAATTTTTGGACTTTTTGAGCCCATTTTAAAACATCTATGCCTGTTGCTGTTCTACCACCATTGATATATACTTCCCAACCCTTTCCCTTTGATTTTGCATCAATGGCAACAACTATACACTGACTACCAAAAATATCCGAAGCTTCCTTAATTAATTGAGGATTTTTAACAGCAGCAGTGTTTAGTGAAACTTTTTCTGCTCCAGCCAAAAGAAGTCTACGTATATCCAAAACTGATTTTATTCCACCTCCAACAGTAAAAGGCATAAAAACAACCTGAGAAATCTTTTTAACTAACTCAATAGTCGTAGCTCGTTTTTCTACACTAGCAGTAATATCTAAAAAAACCAACTCATCTGCGCCTTGATCCTCATAAAATTTAGCATTTTTAATTGGATCACCCGCATCTTGAAGGTTAATGAAATTAACCCCCTTGACTACTCTTCCCTTATTAATATCTAAGCATGGTATTATTCGTTTAGCTAACATCAGCAATTTTGCACTTTATCATTAATAATTATATTCTTAACCAAATAATAAGCTTTTAACGAAATAAATTATACCATAACTCTATAAAAAATAAAGAAATTTGGCAGAAATAAAAGCAGAAATTAATTAAAATTTGCTAAAATCCAATTCCCAAGATGATGAGTTGCAAACACAACCACTGTTGCAATTGCAAGATGCTCACCAATTACCTTCCATGGACTAGCATTTTGTTCTTTTGCCATTTGATAACTTAGTATGGCCAATACTGAAAATCCCCAGATTATACTAGCAATAATAGCAGTTGAAAGTTCAAAAATTAAAATTGGAATAATAAAAGTTAATGAAAAAATAAATTTTGCAAAAAAAGTTGCTATAGTTGAAGTCCAAACCTGTTTTGTTGTGTGATGATTTTCAAACTCTTCAGAAATATGTATTCCTAAGGCATCAGAAAAAGCATCAGCTATAGCAATTATTAATATACCACCAATAACTGCAATCTTTGAATTAGTGCTGGAATTTAACCCTACCATTAATCCTAAAGTTGTTATTATTCCTGAGGTAATACCAAAACTAAATCCAACTTTTAATGAATGTCTCACTCTAAGCCACCCTGATTATTTCTGTCAAAAACATTATGTCCACTAAAACCTTATAAACCACAACTTCTCTCAATGCATGATTATATCAAAAAATCCCAGAAAAACAAATTATCGATATGATTAAATGATTAATCTTAAATTTATAATAGGGACATCTACCTGTCCTGATCTAAACACTGCTTTTTTCTAACTTTTAGATCCTTTAAATTATTCTTAAATTACTAGAATTTTTACAAAAGATATCACTCTCGTGAAAGATAACTTTAGCAATATCCATTCTGCTAATATATACCTTTATCCTAGACTCAGCAGATGTAATATCGATTATAGTTTTATCTTCAGACCATGGCAAACTTATGGTGTTTATTCCTAAAAATAATATCTTTCTCACGATTTGATGAATTATTGGAGTAAATATTCCCACATTGCTCCCAGCAAAAATAATATTATCTAAACCTCCCAATGCTGCTATCCCTTCACCTACATACTTCATTATCTGAGACTGATAAATGTCAAATGCCATATCAACTTTAGCATCTTTGCCGTATAGCTTTAACATTTCACTTATTGAGATATCATATCCCGAGAGCCCTACAAATCCACTTTTGTTCTTCAACATTTCATCGATCTCATAAATCGAGAGCTTATGTACATTCATAAGATAGAGCACTATCCCAGGATCCAAATCTCCGCAACTCGTTCTAGACATAATACCGCCCAAAGGCGTATATCCTAAACTTACAGAAAGAGGTTTATTGTTACGAGTTGCACATACTGTAGTTTGTTTATCAAATACTATAGATAGATTTCTATCACCTTTAGAAAAAATCCTAGTATTTGCTTGATGAAATATCCCATGAAACCCCCATCTCTTTATTCTATTGTTCTGGTAATACTCAAACGGTAAAGTGTAATATTTTTCTTTATCCGGCAATTTCAAAAAAAATGATGTTTCGAAAAAAGCTATCAAGGGAATGTCTTTGAATATTTTTTGGAATCTTTTTAGCATCCTTGATGTTAATGGCACATAAAAAGGAAAAAAATCTGTTAATTTCTCAAAGTGTAAAAAAAACTTTTCATCAACAAGCGTTGGCTTATCAAAATAATCTCCTCCAAATAAGATTCTAAATGAAATAGCCTTGATTTTCTTCTTACCATTAATATTTTGAATAATTTTCTTAAATAGATCATCATCTTTTATTTCATCAATAGCTTTAATATCACTAGATAAAATCTGCCCATCAAATTTCTCTTCAAAAGTTGACACTTTTATATCTTTTAAATTATAATCAATGACTAAGATCATCTTTTACCAACCTTTGATAAGCTTCTCTAGCAATCATAATCTCTTCATCTGTGGGAATCACAAGAATTTTCGTTTCAGATCCAGATAAAGAAATCTCACTTATACCCTCACTGTATTTAGTATTTTTTTCCTTGTCTAAGTTCGGCCCTAAAAATTCCATATTTTCACAAATGCTTTCTCTTAATACAGATGACCCTACTCCAAGCGAATCTGTAAATATTAAAATATCTGATTTTTTCAGTATCAAGGAATAAAAACTTATGTACGCCCTAACTCTACGTACATACATATCAAATGTCATTTTCGCTTGTTTGTTATTGTCTATGTCTTTAATGACATCTCTTAAGTCAGATGAAGAATTAAATACTCCAAGAATACCACTTTTATTATTTAAAATATTTTCAGCTTCTTCTGGAGAAAAACACTCTCTAAACATTATGTAAAATATAGCTCCAGGATCTATGTCACCTGAGCGAGTATTCATCATCAATCCTTCAAGCGGCGTAAAACCCATTGAATTATTTATAGATCTCCCACTCCTGATTGCACAAACACTTGAACCGCCAGTGCCCAAATGACAACTTATTATCTTTTGTGTGATTTTATCTCTATTAAAAAACTTACAAGCCTCTTCCATTGCATACTGATGTGATATACCATGAAAACCTATCTTCCGTATTCCATATTTCTTAATAACTTTAAGAGGCAACACATAGGTCGAATATTCAGGCAAAATAGTTTTATGGAATGCCGTATCAAATACAACAAATTGGTCTATAGAAGATTTTTCTCGATGGCAAAATTCTAATAATTTATAAGATATCGGATTATGGATAGGAGCAAGCGGCAAAGTCTCCTTCAATTTTGTTAAAACCATTTTATTAATTTTAGTAGTTTTCGTAAAAAACTTGCCTGGATGAACATACCGATGAGCAAAAGTATCAAATCTTATATCTTTATTTTCTTTTTCGTCATTCGCTATTAACTCAAGCACCTTCTTAAGCGCTATCGAATGATTAGGAAGCAAAACCTTAATCGTCCTCTTTTTACCAAGGACTGTATGTGTAATGATAGAAACACCTTGTGTTTTGATTCCCACCCTTTCAGCCTCTCCCCGGACTATTTCATCTTCATCCGGCATCCTTATTATTTTATACTTTAAGGATGAACTTCCACAATTAATCACAAGTATATTGGACTTTTTTTCCTTAGATTTCATCAGAGCTCCAGCCAAAAGTAGGCATACCTATGTTCCTCTGAACAATCAATGCTTGACCATAAGAAGCCTTCTCAATCTTATCTAAGTTTAAAGAGTCGATGCTTGAATCTATGTTATCTTCAACTCCTGCGCCAAATCCTATTGTAGGTATTTTCAATTGCGCATATGTGTAAGAACCTTCAGTTACCACTTTTTTCCAATAGCCAAAATTCGATTTGAATCCATTTTCGTTCAAACTCTCAAGCGATTCTAAAGCAAAAGGCTGATGACTTTCCATAGACCAAGGCTTAAACTCTTTTTCAAGCACCAAATCAAGCCCTGTATAAGTTTTGATTCGCTCTTTAGCTAAAAGAGTATTCACAGTAATACCTTGTTCTTGTTTATATACAGTCTTTGCTATTGCCTTGGCTCTATTTAAAATATAACCTTTAGTTTCTTCAGGTATAAACGCCCTATCAACAACTATCCTAAATTCGTTTATCTCATCTTGAGGTTGGCATCCACTATAACTCACATCTTTGATTCTCAAACTAGAACGTCCTAAATTAAAATCATTTGGTAATTCTTTTGACACCTTCTCTAATTCACTTATTAAAGGAAACATCGTACCAAGCATGTTCATCCCGCGATTCTCTAGAAAATTCCTATTCAGCTTACCTTTAACCACTATTTCATATTCCATCATACCTTTATGCCCTAGATTAATATTAAAATCAGTAGGTTCACAAAGTATTACACCTTTAATCTTTTTGACTCTATTTTTCAAAACATCATTAAAAAGATATTTGGTACCAAAATCACAACATCCAAGCCTAGGCACACAGCTAATTATTAAATCACCTGTCATCGGCAACATAGTCCTTTTCATTAAAGCACCTGCGTAAATACTTGAAATAATACCAGACCTAAATTTTGTCATTCCACTATTACTAACATCTTCTGCCTTTTGTTGCTCAGGTGTCTTGATATCAATGTGAGACAATATAACGATGGCATCCTTACTCCCATATCCTTTTATCACTCCGATTAGGTTACCAGCCTTATCTTTAGTAACTTTGTCAAACCCCAAATCTCTCATTTCGGTTAAAATCAAATCCGTAAACTCACCCATGTTTGAGGAACTAAGCTTAAAACTTTCTATCTTTATAGCAAATTTTTCTAGCGACTTTCTAAGACCTTTAGCTTTTGCTTTGATTAATTTTTTCATCATACACCTCCATTTTGTTTTATATTCATTAACATTATTAACTAATAGTTAACACTTTTTTCAAAAAAATTTTGTCTTCTAAAAGGTCGGCGGTGTTATAACCCAGATAGCTTCTGCCTCTTCTTTACCTATATTTCTAAAAGCATGCGGTACACTTGAATTAAAGTATATACTGTCGCCCTTCTTTAATATGTAAACTACACTATTAAGAGTAATCTCCATAGATCCTCTTAAAACCATCACAAACTCTTGTCCAAAATGCTTATAAGACGCCACCCCCGATGTAACACCCTTTTTCAATTTAAAGAGTAAAGGTTCCATCTGTTTATTCGGATCTCGTGATGTCAATAAATACATGTTGATCCCCTTGCCTATTCCCTTCACATGTTTTCTTTCACTTAATTTTACTACAGGATTATTATCAATTTTCTGGCCTTCCCCTATAAGATCACCAACAGTCGTAGCGAGGGCATCAGAAATGCTTTTTAATGTCGATAAAGATGGGGAAGCTTTACCGCTCTCAACTTGTGACAAGAAGCTTGCGCTAATACCCACTTTTTTAGCTAAGGTTCTAAGTGTTAGGACTTGTTCATCCCTTAATCGTTTTATATTCACACCAACTATTTTCATCTTTTCTAACCTCCAAAGAAAGTATACATCATAGAATCTGTCATGTCAAGTATTAATTAATAAATTAATAAAATATTAATCAAGGCTTAACAAGAGTTTCCATAGAAATCTACGTACCAAAGGAAAAACTGTAAGATTAATAGCATTATTGGAAAGTAATACCAGGATCTTTAAAACATAACAACAACGATAAGGCTATAGCCAACTAAACCAATCAGAACTGTATCTATCCTCTCTTTAAATTATTGGTAGCCCCAACCGGATTTGAACCGGTGTCTTATGGCTGAGAACCATATGTCCTAGACCGTGCTAGACGATGGGGCCATGTTTTATAATTGTATCTATAAACCCGAAGATGTCAATTTAATTTTTACAACTAAACCTCAAGGGTGAATTGTAACTCATATTGCGAAAATATTCAACTCAAAATATCTATTCTGTCAACCACATTTAAAAATGTCCCTTTTTTGCACATTTAGAAATGTCCCTTTTAGGCCTCTGTTAAAACTAATTTTTCAGAGGGTTTTTAAAATAAAGGAAAGGGGTCAACTCCCTTTTTAAGCCCCCTTCCTCGACCACTCTTGTTTAAGCATTTTAAAAAGCCTTTTTAGCTTATTTACTAATTGTTTTATGAATTTATCTCTACCTACCGCTAACCCTCTGCCAGTTCTTAGCCTGACAACCCGGTTTAGGATTCGCCTACACCGAGGCCTAACCGGGAAGAGCGGTTTAGGCGAATCCTAAACCGCCATTAGATTGCGGAGAAAAAAAGGGAGTTGACCCCTTTATTGCTATTTTTAGATTTTGATTTTCGATTCTCTGTTAATTTCTAGCTTTGAGGGTATTATTTTTGCGCTTTGACTTTTGCACTTGTGATTACAATCTGCACAACTAAAACTCAAGACTAAAGCCATCATTAGCAAATTTTACATTTTGCTTAAGCTGAGTATTTATTTTTTCTTCTAGAAGATGTGGCTTCTCCTTTAGCATACTCATACCAAAATGAGTTAAAATTGCTTTTTTAGGATTAATATCTCGAATAATTTCTATCGCATCTTCTAAACATAAATGTTCAAACTCATCACGCCTCTTATAAAAAACTACATTAAGTATAAGAATAGTAGAATCTTTATAAGCATCAATTAAACCATCAAAATACTTAGTATCAGAAACAAAGGAGACTATCTCATCTCCTAAATAAAATTTTAACCCATAGGTTTCGACTGAATGAATATTTTTAATCGGAACTTCGAAATTTATATCCCTTACTTCAAATTTTCCCTTCTTTAAAAGCTTAATTTCCTTAGGATGTTCCATAAGATAAGAATGTACTACTCCGCCCTCACCTAAGGCATCTGTTGGTGTAAATACCAAACCTCTTTTCTTAAACCCTCCTTCTGTCATCGCCTCAATCATTACGTTTAAATCATTACTATGATCTAAATGCTTATGAGTTAAGATGATAGCATCTAAGCTTCCTGGATTAAGTTTCGGCCTAGAACTACAGCACTTAACAAGCGCACCCGGACCAGGATCAATGAAGACATTGGTATCTTTATATTGTAACCAAATTCCTCCTGATGCTCTTAGCTGTTTCATCACCACAAAACGGCCTCCAGCAGTACCTAAAAATTTTATAAATCCCATACTTTTATTCCTTTAACCATATTTTACGCATTTCTTGAGTAATTTCATCTTTAAGCTCTGGACTAATGTCTTTCTGATTCTCTTCTTTTTCTATTGTCCTCTTTTTTGAAAAGATAAAGTCCTTTACCCAACAAACTGCTGCCCCAAGATTACGTACTAAATCGCGCAATTGACAATCATTGCTTACCATTACAACTTGTTTTTTATTCTTTATTTTTCTTATTCGGTTTACAATTAAATCATCGGCTGAGCCCTGATTACTAAACAACAACTCAAATTTGCCTCTACGCTCTATTGCTTCTAAATTTGGGGCTCCATCAAAAACAATTACAACTTGATTGTTGTGACTTCCACTTAACTTATTATTTCTAATATAGTCAATAAGGCCTATGTGCGGATTAATTAAGGCTTTGAGACCCTTTATCTGGTAAACGAGATTGAAGCCATCGATGATGTATACTAACATAAAAAATTCCCCCAATAATTCCCATAGATATTAAAAAAATTAAATTAACCAAAGACATGCCCATGCTAACACTCTCCTCAATTCCAACTAATGAAAAGAAATAAACAACTGAAGCCTCTCTCATACCAGCACCAGCAATTGTAATTGGAACAAGAACAATCGCTGTAATAATCGGAATTACAATAAAGAAATAGATAAGATTCAAACTTAAGCCAAAAGCTCTAGATATAACAAAAAAAGCTACTGCTCCCAAAAGTTGAATCGGTAAGGAAAAAAGGAAGCTTTTAACAAAAACTTTAGGATTTTTTTTAAAAAAGTATAACTTACCATGAAAAGATATTAGTTTTTCTTCAAAACGTGGTTTCTTTTTAAATATTTTAACTAAAGATCGAAAAAATGATTTACTAAATATTACAAGAGATGAAAAACTAGCAATCGCACAAAGAATAAATAAAGCAACACCAACTCCGGCACTAGGTACAATATTTTTCCCAAAAATAAAAGCAATAAGAGCAATTAAGGTTAGTGCTATCCCTCCACTGAACCTATCCATAAGTACTGACGATGCAACTTTTCCAGTATCACCATATCGATAAGATATGCAATAACTTCTGAAGACATCTCCAGCAACAAAAGATGGAAAAAAAAGATTCAAAAAAAGACCACAAAAATATGTATAGAATGCTTCAGAGATGGAAATATTAACCCCTAAAGAAGATAATAGAAATTTCCATCTAAATATACCAATTGTTTGACAAAGAAAAAGAATTAGAAAACCCAAAACAAGGTAACCCTTCTTAGAATCCTTATAAACTAAAACTATTCTTTCATAGGGAATAAATTTAAAAAGTGCAAACAAAATTGCTGCTGTTGCTAGAAGCCTAAATAAAAAAAATATTTTTGCTTTCACTCTATTCCTAAACGCTTACATAATGTCCTTTAAAGTACTTATAAGCACTAAGTGCAGCGATTGCACCATCAGAGGCCGCAGTTATTAATTGTTTTAAAGGCCTAGCTCGACAATCACCACAAGCCCAAATAAAATTAGTTGAACTCTGCATCTCTTCGTTGGTGAGAACAAATCCTTTTTTATCTAAAACAATATCTTTGAATAATTCGGTATTGGGTTTAATACCAATGGCCACAAACAATCCGGCTGTAGTTAGAGTTTTACTTTTTCCATTATTAACATCTTCAATGATTAACTCTTTAAGCAAATTATCACCCCTGGCTTCTTTAACGACACTATCAAAAATGACTTCTATGTTGTCTTTAGCTAAAAGTTGCTTTTTTAAATATTCCATAGCTCTCAATTCATTACGACGATGAACCATAGTAACTTTATTAGCAATTTCAGCAAGATACAAAGCTTCTTCTACAGCAGTATTACCTCCACCAACAACTGTTACATCCTTACCTTTAAAGAAAAAACCATCACAGACAGCACAATAAGATACTCCTTTACCTAAAAATTCACCTTCTCCCTTAAATCCTAATTTTGCAAATTTTGCTCCAGTAGCAATAATAATTCCTTTAGCAGAATAAAGACATTTTTCTGTATCTAAAATAACCTTTTTATCTTCTAACTCAACTTTTAAGATTTCTTCATTAGTAATACTTATTTCTAAATCCTCTAAAGTTTTAATTAAATTATCAGCTAATTCTCTACCTTTAATACCCATTTTTAATCCTACATAATTATCAATACCTTCCATTAGTAATAATTGTCCACCAATGCCACCAGCTTCAAAAATATTAAATTCTAGCCCAGCACGCTTTGCATAAACTGCTGCCGCTACTCCAGCAATACCACCACCAATTATAGCTAATTCAATTTCTTTTTTCATATCTTATTTACTCCAATTTTACAAAATATTACAAACTTTTTTTGTATTCTTCTTTTTATTTTCGCAGCTCATCTTTTGTTTTTTGAATAATTTTTCGTAATTTAGGATAAGCTTTTACTCTGCTCCAAAAAGAAACTCTATTGATAAAAGTTATTCCTTTAATATGATCAATTTCATGTTGAAAAGCAACCGCTAAAAAACCTTCAGCCTCTATCTTTACCGGTTTGCCCTCTTGATCAAGAGCTGAGACCCAAACCTTTTTATTTCTTTTTGGCTCAAGTTCTAAACCTGGAAAGCTCAAACATCCTTCAGCAAAACTTACTGAACCTTCTCTTTTTATAATTTCAGGATTAATCAATTTAAAAACACGATTTTCAATTTCGATAACAATCAAACTTAAATCCAAACCAGCTTGATTTCCAGCTAAACCAGCACCTCCGCTAATCCTCATTAAGCAAAGCATTTCATCAAGCAGATATTTAATCTTTTCATCCACTTTATCTATTTTTTTGCATCTATTGCGCAAAATATCTTCAGGCCAAGTATGTATTTTTAATTTTGTTTTGTTCATCTACTTCTACGTATTTTCCTTTTAACTTATCCAGTTCTTCTTCTTGATACAATCCATAAGAAATAATTACAATCTTATCCCCCTTGAATCCTAATCGAGCAGCTGGACCATTGAGACAAATTACACCACTATTCTTGATGCCCTTAATAACATAGGTCTGTAATCGTACACCATTGTTAAGGTTTAGAACGTCTACTTTCTCGCCTTGTTTTAAGTCAGCAACTTCCATTATACTCTCATCAATAGTAATACTACCCTTATAATAAAGTTGAGCATCATTTACGACCGCATAAGAAATTTTTGATTTAAGCATTGTTCTCATCATTGTTTTCTCCTCAATGAGATCAGCACTTTTTCTTTGAAAAAATGCTAGATCGAATTGATACTGAGAGAACGAAAGTTCCCGAAGTACCTTATCTGTTTAATTTTTACTAAAATTCACCCCTTTTTTTTTAATAATTCGTAAGTTAAATTAGCAATCATCAATTCTTCATCAGTTGGGATAACTAAAACTTTAGTTTTTTTATCACCAATTTTTAAAATATCCTTTTTTGTAATACTATCAATTTGATTTGAATGTTCACCAATGCCACCAGTAATGCATATTGCATCGGGTCGCCCTAAAATAAAGTAATAAGCACCTATATACTTCTTAAGCCTATAGATAAACATCTCATAAGCTAGCTTAGCTCTAGAATTTCCGGCTTTTGCAGCTTTTTTCAAAGCACGAAAATCATTACTTGAACCAAAAATTCCTAAAATTCCACTTTTTTTATTTAAGATATTATCCATCTCAGAAACTGAAAAATTTTCTTTTTTCATAAGATAAAAAATTGCCGCAATATCAACATCACCAGAACGTGTGCCCATCATTAAACCTTCAAGAGGAGTGAATCCCATTGAAGTATCTATAGATTTGCCTTTATCAATAGCAGCGACACTACATCCATTCCCCAAGTGACAGGTGATTAAACGTAATTTGTTTAAAGGCTTTTTCAAAATCTTAGCAGCTTCTGTGGCAATAAATTGATGAGAAGTGCCATGAAAACCATACTTTCGTATTTTATATTTTTTATAATATTCAATTGGTAAAGGATACATAAAGGCATATTCAGGAATAGTCTGATGAAAAGCAGTGTCAAACACAGCTACTTGTGGTATACGAGGAAAAAGTTTTCGACAACCGATAATTCCAGCCAAATTTACTGGATTGTGTAAAGGAGCCAATTGTGCACATTCTTCTATCTTTTTTATTACTTTGGCATCAATTAAATGCGGTTGAGTAAAAGTTTCCCCTCCATGGACAACCCTGTGACCAATAGCAGAGATTTCATTTAAATTAGTGACCACCCCTTTATTGAGGATATCCTCTACTAGAACTTTTATTCCTTGGTGATGATTTTGAACTTGAGATTTTGTTTCGCCAATTCTCTCAATAACACCTTTAACAAGAAGAGAATTTGAAGGAAAATCATAAAGTTTATACTTTATCGAGGAACTGCCACAATTGACAATCAAAATTTTCATAGGCTGTTGTTGGCCTCAGCTTTTTCCCGCTTCTGGGCTCTAATTACACATACCGCTGTACAATCTATGATATCTTCCACATCGCAACCTCGAGATAAATCACTACATGGCTGTTTTGTACCTATAATTATCGGGCCAATAGCCCTAGCTTTAGCAAGACGTTGAGTTAATTTATAGCAAATATTACCGGCATCTAAATTTGGAAAAATCAGAACATTTGCCTGACCTGCAACTTTACTTTCGCCTAATTTCCTAGAAGCAATTTCCGGCACCAAAGCGCTATCCCCTTGTAATTCTCCATCAATTAAAAAATCATTATTCTTTGCATTAGCAATTTCAACAGCTTCTTTTATCTTATCAACCCATCTTCCTTCAGCACTCCCTTTAGTAGAAAAACTCAGAAGAGCAACCCGAGGCGTAATCTCCAAAACATCTCTAGCAAAACGTGCACTAGAAATTGCAATATTTGCAAGCTGTTCACTTGTTGGATAAGGTATTACTCCACAATCAGCATAAACGAAAACCCCTTTTTCTCCATAAACACAATCAGGAACTGCCATGATAAAACAACTTGAAACAATCCTTACTTCTTTATCTAGCTGCAAGCAATTAAGCGCTGCTCGCACCACTGAAGAAGTAGTGTATTTTGCTCCAGCAACAAAACCATCAGCATAACCATAACGAGCCATCATTGCCGCATAATAAAGCGGATTTTCCATTAATTCTCGAGCTTCTTCAAAAGTAACTCCTTTGACTTGTTTGCGCTCAAAAAAAAGATTGGCAAATTCCTCTTGCTTTTCCGGATCAAGATTATCTTGAGTAAGCAATAAAGGCTTGGCAATTCCTTCTTCTTTTATTCGTTCTACAGCTTCAAGGACTCTTTCATCATCAGCTTCAGGAAAAACAATTACTTTAGAGTTACTTTTAGCTATTTCTCTTATTTTATTAACAATACTATCCATAATACTTTCTCCTTTTTACTCATAAATTCATCTTTACAATACTCTATGCAAAAATGAATATTACCACAAAATATTTGTTTTTTCAAGACCCGTTAGAAGTATCAAACTCAAATGAAAAAAAACAAAACTTCTAACGGGTCAAGCATCACTAAAAAGTAAAAAACTTAAGTCTGAAAAGAAAAAAGAAGAGCTTTATCCTTAATGGTAAGATAGGTTGCCTCAGCAATTACTTTAAGTGTTTCGACATTTTTTTCTAAAGTATTTTTAGATACTTCCTTTAACACAGAATCATATGACGATGCTGTAAGTAAAAGATAAAAAGTATCTTTGCTCCCAAAGGCAGCCTGATAAGATTGATGATTCCAATCGCTCCCTACAAAAACTAGTACTCGCCTCCCTGGCAAACTCTGGCTTACTACTCTTTGTATTGACTCTATTATCTCTGAAGTAGGATAAAAATAAAGAACAACTTCAACAAAACAATGCTCAGGCTTGATAATCTCCTTTACTTGATTAATTGCATGCTCAAGATTAACTTCTTTTCCATTAGTGGTCTTTTGTCCACTATCTTCTAGCATACGCATTTGCTGTTTATATTTCTCAACAAAACCTTGACTAACAAAATTAATTTCTTTTTGCGCAGAATAATAAGCAATAAAAACCTGGAAAAAATACATCTGGCTAATCAATGATACTAACGGATTATCTATATCTAAGCCTATTTTAAGACTAAAGAAAATTTTATCCTCAACAACATTTATCAAGGTTTTTACCGGTAAATCTTTTAACTTTGAGCCTAAGGACTCTTGAAAAAGCTGAACCACCCAAGATGAAAATGACTGATCCAGACCACCAACAATAAGTGGCGAAAAATATGCATCTTCCCGTCCTTTGCATTCACAAGAGGCTAAATAAGCTTTTTCTTGAATTTTTGGCTTTAAATTCACAAAAGAATCATAACAATCTTTTAATTCGGAAAAATCTTTATTAAGTAATAAAAACATTGGGAGAAAAAAGATAAGTGTGTGTGGTGCAGCAAATCTGCCACCAATATCGTTAGCTTGATCGAATTGTATCAATGCTTTTTTTGCCTCTTTCCAGCCTAAAGAATCAAGCTTTTCAAAAGAATCACGATCACTAATCCATAAAAAATTGTTAACCCAAGAATCTTTGCCTAAACGATTAATGAATATTTCTCTTAAAGCCAATGAAAGAAGCTGAGTTTCTTTAGTCGTCCCTGATTTAGAAATAGAAATAACCATTGTTTCTTCAAGCTTATCAATTTTAGCTAATACTTCAGTGATGGCTTTAGGGTCTAAATTGTCAATAGTATAAAAAGGTTTATCTTTGAATAGAGCGATCAGAGGTTTAATACCATTTATCGATCCACCCATGCCAACAAATATAAAATTCTTCTTATCTAAAAATAAAGACGCTATATTCTCTAAAGACTCTTTAATTTTTGAAAAAGGAATCGTTCTAATCCAACCTAAACGACCTTTTCCATCATCAAAGCCAATACCAGAATAAGGATTATCAGTAGAAAGCCCTTGTTTCTCACTATTGGCAGCCTCAATTAAATATTTTTCTAAACTATTTTCCATACTTGTCTTCCTGATAACCTATTATCCACATAATACTATAAATTTCAACTAAAATTAATTATTAAAACCAACAAACTCTATTTCTTCCCGAAAGCTTAGCTTTGTATAGGGCTTTATCAGCTATTTCACTAAGAACATCTGGCTGCACAGAATTTTGTGGAAAGGTCGCTACGCCTACACTCACATTCACACCTAAGATTTCATCAAAAACCATTATTCTCTCCCGAGAAACCTTTGCGCTTATACGCTCAGCAGCCATTATTGCGCTAGCCTTATCTGTTTCTGGTAAAATTACTGCAAATTCTTCCCCCCCAAATCTAGCAAGAAAATCAATTTCGCGTAAATTGTCTTGTATAACTCTTGCCACCTCCCTTAAAACTGCATCACCAACTAAATGACCATAAGTATCATTAACTTTTTTAAAATAATCAATATCAAACATTAAAAATGCTAAATTTAACTTAAACTTTTCAGCTCGTTGAAATTCAGCTCTATATCGTCCCATAAAGTATCGGCGATTATATACTTTTGTCAAAGAATCAAGAATAGACAATTCTTGTAGCTCATTATAAAGCTTTATTCTTTCTAAACATAATCTTAAAAGTTTTACGAAATACGACATATATTCAATTGCATTCTTCGATTTTGTGCCCACCTCTAAAATATCCTCGCCAAAATCATCTAATTCAAATTTCAAAACTCCTTTATCATTATTACCTGACCTAGTAAACCTGACTATATCCACCCTACCAAGACGTTTTATCTCTTCAGCAAAAGAACTAAACAATTCTTCCTTGTCTAAAACTGGAGCGATTTTCCTTGTTAAGTCATAAAATAAGAAACGTTCAGGCAAGCTGTCCTCTAAACGACTAAACTGATTCTTTAATTTCTTTTGCTCTTTTTTTAAATCAAGATAACTTTGAGACACCGTTTCCATATCATTTTCACACTTTTCCTTAAGCCTTTTAAAAGACTTATGCTCCTCTGATAAAAACATTAAAAATAGCAAAACAATTACTATTAAGAAAAACATAATTTATTTTTTCCTTCTTTTTTTGCTTTATATAGTAATTTGTCTACTCTACGAATTAACTTTTTAGTATCTTCATCTTCATCGGGAGCAAGTATAGCTCCTAGAGAAACTGTAAAATTTATTTTTTTCCGTCGAAAAGTCAAACCAGCTCCTTCGATTTTTTTACGAATTTCATCTCCAATAGCTAATAGTTCTTTTTCCTTACATTCAGGAATCGAAATAATAAATTCTTCACCACCAAAACGACAAACAATATTACCTCCTCCTCCAACAACATTGATTAAGATTCTAGCCAGTCTCTTCAATACAAAATCTCCAACAATGTGCCCATAGCTGTCATTAATCTTTTTAAAGTCATCAATATCGAGCATAATAACTCCTACCTTACTTCCTTTAGCCCGAGCTTGATTAAGTTCTTCTTCCATTCGCTTAAAGAAATATTCTCTTAAATATAGAGTCGTTAATGAATCCTTTATTGCTAAATCTTGTGCTTTGGCAAAAAGATTAGCTCTTTCTAGAACTACAGTCCCTAAATCACAAATATTACGTAAAAAACGTAAATCATCAAGGGTGAAATTTGATGGTATACCACTCTCAACTCTAACAACACCTAAAATACGACGTCCTATAGAAAGCGGACTAATAATAAAAGATTGCGCACCGCGATCATTGTAGGCTGCAAGGCTATTCACATCAAAACGAAAATCTTTAGTTAAGTCTTCAATTAATAAAGAACGATTTTGACGCAATACCCATTTATCTATAGTCCCCCCCTTCTTTTCTTTAATTAATGAATATTTGCGCTTTAGGGAACGTAGCAAAGTTAAGGAGTCTTTCTCCTTATCAAAACTAAAATACAATATACTATCGGCTTGAGGAAAAAGCTCACCTAATGCATTAATAATAAAATCATGAATTTGATCACGATTAGTTAATTCGATTAATCCTTGAGAAATATTAAAAAGAAAAATAGCTTTTCGACGAATTTGAGGAAGAAATTTCATAGCCTCTCTCTTAGCAGAAATGTTTTCAGATAAAAGGTTAATCTTCTCCTCTTCAGCTTCAAGTTCACTCTTGCTTCGAGCTAATAAACCTAACTTTAATTTATAAAAAATAAAAAATGATATTCCAACAACTAGGATTGATAAGAAAAATATTGTGAGGTTAATTTTACCCAAAAGGAGAAAACTAAAAATAATGGCAATAATAGAAAATAAAATTATAGAAGTAAAAGGATTATACAATAGTATATTCTGTTGAAGGGTTAAAAAAATGAACCTTTTTCATGTCAAAAACTACCTCTACAGTACTACCAATAGTAGGCTTATTTGAAGCATTAACCACTGCAATAATAGTATGACTCCCGACAGAAAGATAAAGATGGTTTTTTGAACCCATTGTTTCTATAACATCACAAAAAGCCATTAAAGTATTATCAGCTGTTGAATATGAAGCAAAAAGTTTATCATATATATTTTCTGGACGAATGCCAAAAATAATTTTTTTACCAATATACTTTTCTAATTCTGGATACATCTGTTCTAATACTTTTACTTTAAAGCTACCTTCGTTGAAATACAAACTACCATCTTTTTTAATAATATTTCCGTTTATAAAATTCATTGGAGGCGAGCCAATAAACCCGCCAACAAATTTACTTACCGGATTATTATAAACATTCAAGGGGTTATCGAATTGTAAAATCTTACCATCTCTCATAACAGCAATGCGATTCCCTAAAGTCATGGCTTCAGTCTGATCGTGAGTAACATAAATCATTGTAGTCTGAATTTTTAAATGTAACTTATGAATTTCAGTACGCATTTGCACTCGCATCTTAGCATCCAAATTGCTTAAAGGTTCATCAAAAAGAAAAACACAAGGCTTCCTTACAATAGCTCTACCCACAGCAACCCTTTGACGCTCACCACCAGAGATGTCTCTCGGTCTCCTATTGATTAAGTGGCTAATACCTAAAATTTCAGCAGCATCTTTTACCCGTTTATCAATATCTTTTTTTGGATAATTACGTAATTTTAAAGCAAAAGACATGTTATCGTAAACATCCATATGCGGATATAGAGCGTAATCTTGAAAAACCATAGCAATATTACGATCTTTAGGTGGTATATCGTTAACTAATCTATCCCCGATATAAACCTCTCCCTTAGAAGCAGTTTCTAGGCCAGCTATCATTCTTAAAGTAGTAGATTTTCCGCAACCAGAAGGACCAACAAAAACTACAAATTCTCGATCTTTAATATCAAGATTTATATCTCGAACGGCTAAGATATCACCCTTATAGACTTTATTTATGTTTTTTAATTTTACTTCTGCCATAAGCTAAAATTATAATTTTAAACTAAGTTTAAGTCAAATAATATATTAACTTTGAAATAGTGGCTCTTAATTCTTTCCTATGCACGACTAAATCTATAAGCCCATGTTCTAAATTGAATTCCGAAGTTTGAAATCCTTTAGGTAAATCCTGTTTTATCGTTTGTTTTATCACTCTTGGACCAGTAAAACCAATCAAGGCACCAGGTTCGGCAATAGTAATATCTCCTAACCCAGCAAATGAAGCCATTATCCCAGCCATGGTTGGATGGGTTAAGACAGAAATAAATGGCACATTCCCCTTCTTAAGACGAGACAACGCTCCACTAGTTTTTGCCATTTGCATAAGACTTAACATACCTTCATACATTCTAGCACCGCCACCTGATCCAGAGATAATTATCAATGGCGTCTTTTTAGCTAAAGCGTTCTCAATGATAATAGTGATCTTTTCTCCAACCACTGACCCCATTGAACCCATAATAAAACGAGAATCCGTAACAGCTAAAGATATTTCTTTATTATCAAGCTTAGCTTCGCCAACAATTGCAGCGGATTTTAATCCAGTTTGTTCTTTTGCTTCTTCTAATTTTTGTTGATAAGTCTTCGGTCCAGAAAATTTTAAAGAATCAACAGAATCTAAATTTCCAGCTAATTCGATAAAGCTATTAGGATCAACAAGTAAATCTATCCTGTGCCAACAAGTAATAGGAAAATGATAATCACATTTAGGACAAACTTTTAAATTTTCTCTTAAACTTTTACTAAAAATTAAATGAGAGCACTTAGAGCATTTACTCCATAGCCCTTCAGGAATACTTTTTCTTTTCTTATTAGGATTATCACCAAAAGGTTTCTTGAATATCCTCAAGGTTTAAACCTCCTTATTATAACCCCTGAAGCAACCTTTGGATAAAAATATGTTGACTTCTGGGGCAACCTAAAACCCTGACTTGCTATTTTAAATACAGCTTCTAAAGGCACAGCTCTTAGTATAAACGCAACTTTACCCTTAGCAGCCATTTTTTTTGCTTCACCAAGACTATGAGTATACTCGATTGCACCTTTAGTTTTAAATAAAGGTAAAACTAATTGATGCAAGAGATAAGTATCAAGCTCTCGATATAATTTATTAGGTATTTTATTTAAAGTCGACTTATTCTTTAAACTTAAAAAATAACACTCACCTTTCTTACAAATTCCTAAATTAAATCCAGAATAGCTTTTTAATTTCTTGGCAAGACCACTTTGAGCAACCTTCTCAATCTTAAAATATTGATCTAATTTTTCAAAAAACTCTTTGTCTTTAGTCTCCATTGTAACTACTCTATGAGTAGGCATGATATTTAAGCCATTTTGGCAATCTGTAACATAGGCTAAAACGCAATTAAGATCTTTAAATTTATTCTTATTCTTTTTAAAATAATCATAGCTTATCTCAAAGCGATGATGGCCATCAGCTATAGTTAGCTGACATTTATTTATTGCTTTACCAAGTTCAGTTATATGTTTCTTGTCAGATATTTTCCACACCCGATTTGGATTATTATCGCTATCCTTAAATTCAAACAAAGGTTTCTTCTTAGAATAAATTTTGTAAACCTTTGCAAACTCTTCTAAACGCTTACTGGCAATAATAAATATCGGACTCAAATTAGCCTTAGTTGCTTTTATGATTTTTTTTCTATCTACTTTAGGCGCGCTCAAAGTATGCTCATGAGGAAAAATACCTTTTCCATCCATTTGCAACAGAGACAGGAGACCAAAACGCATAAAAGTTTTACCTTCAACGCTAAATTTTTGCTCATAAAGATAATAACTTTCGTCCTCATCATCAACCAATACTCCCTGCTTAACCCATTTCTTTAACAAAGAACCTTTTTCTTGGTAATTATTCTTATCAGCAAGAAGGATATGAGAAAAATTATAAGGAGATTTCTTTCTTAAAAGACTTAATTGTTTTGAATTAATAACATCATAGGGAGGACAAATAACATTCGAATAATTTTTAGTAGTTGAAGGGTTATAATAAGTTGCACAAAAAGGCTTAACCACAAAAGACTTCATAACTACTCCTTGTTTTTTTCTTTACATGCAGATTGATCGCACCCTGAACAAGGGGCATTTATCCCGTTAAAGGGAGGACTTTCTTTAACGGGATTTACTTCTGTCTTTGCATCAGATGCACTAGACTTTTTGTAATCGGTAACATAAAACCCTTTGCCCTTGAAAATTATTCCTGCGCCAGAACTAATCAATCTCTTTACCTTGCCATGGCATTGAGGACATTCTTTAAGAGCTTCATCACTCATTTTTTGAAAAGCTTCAAAATTAATATTACAGTTTAAACATTGATATTCATACGTTGGCATTCTACTCTCCTATAGATTATACTTCTTTACTATCGATTTCGCAACTTTGCTAATTCCTTAAATAATTTCTTCTCTTGATAAGATAATTTTGTCGGTATGTTTATTTCAACTACTACTAGCTCATCACCAATACGCCTACTACGTAAATTAGTAACTCCTTTATTTTTTAATCTAAACACTGTACTAGGTTGAGTACCTGCTGGAATTTTCATTTCAACTTTTCCATACAAAGTCGGAACATCTATCTCAGTACCTAAAACGGCTTGTAGCGCTCCTATCTTAACCTTACAATGAATATTATCTCTATCTCTTGCAAATGTAGCATGAGGACGAACATTTATATAAACATATACGTCACCTCTGCCGCCATCACCAAAATTTCCCTCACTTTTTAATCTTAAGATTGACCCAGTATCTACCCCTTTAGGAATACTAACTTGAAGTTTTTTACTACCAGCTTTTATTCCTTGGCCAGAACAAGCCCGACAAGGATTTTTAATAACTTTTCCTTCTCCGCCACAACTTGGGCAAGCTTGAGCAAAATTTATAAACCCTCCTAAACCAGCACGAACTTGTCCAGAACCTCTACAGGTTGTACAAGTTTCTTTTGATGATCCAGGCTCAGCACCACTACCCTTACAAGCTCCACATTGGTCATAACGATTAAAAGTAATATTTTTTTCTACCCCAATACTTACATCTTCTAGAGTTATATTTACTTGAAGTTGCATATCTTCGCCAGCTCTTCTCCGACTGCCTCTTCCCGAACTACTAAACCCAGAACCACCGAAAAGCTGGTCAATGATATCGCTTATTCCTCCTCCACCACCACCAAAAAAGCTTGAAAAGTCTGTACCTCGAAAAATATCTTCAGTAGTATAGCGGGAATCAATTCCAGCATGACCATATTGATCATAAAGTTGTTTTTTCTGAGGGTCACTTAAAACAGCATAAGCTTCAGAAATTTTTTTAAATTTCTCCTCAGCTTCTTTCTTCTTGCTAGATTCAACCCGATCAGGGTGATGTTTCATGGCTAATTGCCGATAGGATTTTTTAATTTCTTCATCACCAGCACCTTTAACCAATCCCAAAATATCATAATAATCTTTTGTGGCACTCATTACTAAAGCTTCACCAATTCCTAATTTAAAACCTATAATCCATAAAGTATATCTATGAATTATAGGTTATGATTTATGACTTAACTACTTACCCTCTTCTTTGTACTCAGCATCAACAACATCATCTGGCCCAGGTTTATTTTCTTGATTTCCTGGTTGTGTTGCTTCAGCCTCTGGACCTTGTTGCCCAGCACCTGCTGCTTGATCTTTATTAGCTTCAGCGCCTGCTGTTTGATCTTTATTAGCTTCAGCGCTTGCCTTATAGATTTGCTCAGCTAATTTATGTGATGCTTGAGTAAGCTCATCTAAGGCTTTTTGAATTTCTTCTTTACCAACATCAGACTTTTTAAGTATTTCTTTTAGAATATCCAATTTTTCCTGGATCTTTTTCTTATCATCATCTGATACTTTATCTCCAAAATCTTTTAACGATTTCTCAGTAGAATAAACTGCTGTATCAGCCTTATTCCTTAACTCAACGCTTTCTTTTTTAGTTTTGTCATCTTCAGCAAACTTTTCAGCTTCCTTAACCATTTTCTCAATGTCATCATCAGACAGTTTATCAGGTGCAGTTATTTTTATGGACTGCTCTTTCCCGGTTCCCTTATCCTTAGCATGTACATGGACTATACCATTAGTATCTATATCAAAGGTAACTTCAATCTGAGGAACACCACGAGTAGCAGCTGGTATACCAACTAAATCAAACCTACCTAGTTCAGTATTATCCGTTGCCATCTGTCTTTCTCCCTGCAATGCTCTAATTGTTACTGCTGGCTGATTATCTTCTGCAGTTGAAAAAATCTGGCTTTTCTTAGTAGGAATAGTAGTATTTCTATCGATAAGCTTAGTAAATACTCCCCCTAATGTCTCTATACCTAAGGAAAGTGGAGTAACATCCAATAGAAGAACATCTTTAGTGTCTCCAGTAATTATTGATGCCTGAACTGCTGCCCCCATTGAAACACACTCCATTGGATCTATACCCCGCTCAATTTTCTTGCCAACATAATCTTCAACAAACTTCTGGACAATTGGCATTCGAGTAGGTCCACCTACCATAATAACCTTATCAATATCAGCAGCGGAAAGTTTAGCATCTTTCATAGCACTTTCCAATGGTGTTTTGCACTTACTAACTATTGCCATTACTAATTCTTCTACTTTAGCCCTGTTTATTGTCATAGTAAGATGCTTAGGCCCATTAGAATCAGCAGTTATAAAAGGTAAGTTGATGTCTGTAGCAAGAGTGCTAGAAAGTTCTATTTTTGCTTTCTCAGCAGCTTCACGCAATCTTTGCATTGCCATCTTATCCTTTCTTAAATCTATCCCCGATTGGTTTTTAAAATCTTCTGCTATGTAATCAATCAAAGTATTATCCATATCAGTTCCACCAAGATGAGTATCTCCATGAGTTGCCAAAACTTTAAAGCCCCCTTCTGACCACATTTCCATTACAGTAACATCTAGCGTTCCACCACCAAAGTCAAATACCATGATTTTTAACTCTTTACCTACTTTGTTTAATCCATAAGCTAGACAAGCTGCTGTGGGCTCATTGATAATTCTAAGTACATTCAAACCAGCAATTGCGCCAGCATCCTTGGTTGCTTGTCTTTGATTGTCATTAAAATAAGCTGGCACAGTAATAACTGCATCCTTAACTGTATCACCAAGATAGCTTTCAGCATCAGCTTTTATCTTTTGTAAAATAAATGCTGAAATTTGCTGAGGCGTATATTCATTTCCATAAACATTAAATTTAAAATCTGTTCCAATCTTTCTTTTAGCAGCTAGAACAGTACCTTCAGGGTTAACTGCTGCTTGTCTTTTTGCTGGTTCGCCAACTAATCGTTGACCATCCTTTGTGAAAGAAACTACTGAAGGAAAAGCTTTACCGCTTGCAACCCCAGCACCTTCAGCTGAAGGGATAATGCTCGGCCTACCGCCTTCCATTACGGCTGCTGATGAATTTGATGTTCCTAAATCGATTCCTATTACTTTTGCCATGTTTCTCCTTTTTTTAATTTGTATGAGTTAATCAGCGGATGAGTATATGAGTTTTCACTCATCTACTCATTCATCCTTATTCTCATTATCTTCCTCATTTGTCTGTTTAACTTTTGCAACCTTTACCTTTGCCGGTCTAATAATTCGTCCACTGAGCAAATAACCTGATTGTAATTCTTCAATAACAGTACCTTCATCATCTCCATCTACTACTTCAACAGCCTCATGCTGATGAGGGTCAAACTTCTGTCCAACCGCTTTTATTCTGCTTAAACCCTTAGTCTCAAGCAAGCTATGTAACTGTTTAGAAATCATATCCACGCCTTGATGCAAAAGATCATAATCTTTTTTGGTTTCAACTGATTTTATGCCTCTTTCAAAATTATCCAAAATACTTAAAAGTTCAACAATAAGCCCTTCATTGGCAAATTTCATAAAATCAATCTTCTCTTTGAATGATCTTTTCTTATAATTGTCAAACTCAGCTCCAAGCCTAACATACTTGTCCCAAAGCTCTTGATAACTTTGCTTTTCTTCAACCGGTTTAATCTTATCTTCTATCTTGATGTCTTTATTATTAATATCCTTTTCCTTTAAGTCTTTTTCCTTTAGGTCTTTATCCTTGGCATCCTTATTCTTTTTATCTTTATTCTTCATATTTTCCTATATAAACTCTTCAACTGTTTCTTTAAGCCTATTTCTTACTGACTGCAAAGATGATGTCGCTTTGTTATAATTCATTCTCATTGGACCAAGAAGTGCAAAAGCAAATGAGAGGTCCTTATCTCTAAGTCCAGATATAACTAACGAACAATCAGCAATTTCTTCAAAGCCAATATCATCACCAATTAATATTCTAATTCCATCATCAATAGAATCAAAAAACAAATTCTGCAATGCTCCCATTTTTACTTCCAAAGTATAAAAAATATCTTTAAGTCTTCTAACATCTTCAAATTCTGGCTGCTCTAGCATGAATCTCATACCTCGAAAAAAAATCTTCTCGTCTCTACCAGAAACAGCCATCAAGGAAGTATAGCCACTAAGTTGCACTAAAGCATCTAAGGTATGACTGATAACATCTTCTATACTTGGTTGAGACGAAGCATAAGAATCTAAACTTATTGAATATTCTTGAGAATCATTTTGTCTATCACAGTTTTCAACATAACACCTAAAACCTTCTTGAGTAGGAACTCTTCCTGAAGAAGTATATAAATGAGAAAGAAAACCTTGCTTCTCAAGCAAAACCATAATATTTCTTATTGTGGCTGTTGAACAAGCTAAATGATATTTTTGACAAATATAGGCAGAGCTTATTGGCTTCGATTCTTCAATATAACTATCAATAATCAAACCTAAAATCTCTCTTTCCCTATTTTTAATATCTACTGATCTAGTCATCGTCAATCCTTCTTATTAGCACTCTTTGACCTAGAGTGCTAACTATGGTAACATGCCACTACCATCTCGTCAAGCAAAATTATTTTTTTATTCAAAATCCGGCTCTAACTTCTGCTTTGGCCTTCTGTGATGGTTATGTTTCTTATGCTTTTCCTTGCTCAACTGTCGTGAAAGAGCTGAAAAAGCCTTGTTTATTGATAGCGATGCTTCTTTAGCTTTCTCATCAGCCACTAACACCTTTGAGGTCGGTAAGTAAAGATGTGAACGGCAAAAAAACTGATCTTTGTGAGGATTTTTTTCAATATGAATCGATATATGGATTGGATCATCTTGACTAAATATTTGAATTCGTCGTTTTATTTTCTTAAGATTGTTCTCGATAACATTATTTATAAAATCACTTTTTTTAAAATACTTAAACGATGTATCTACTCTCATTTTACCCCCTTTGTAAAACTTAGGTTTTTATAAAACCTAAGGTCAAATTAATTATGTCTCTCTAACATCCAACCCTTGTTTCTTTATATAAGCTAATCTATCTACATTAGCCCTTATTTTAAAAATAACTTTATCTTGCAAATATTCAATATCTAAAACTTCACACTTATCGTGAAGGAAAGACGAAATATCCATACGTACAAACGGCACGTCTACTGCCGCCTCAACCATATCTTTAAAAACTAAACGATGTATTTCTTCTTTTAAGCTTTCTAAACCTTCAGATTTAAGCGCTGAAACAAAAATGCTCTCTGGATACTTTTCTTTTAACTGCTCTAATCTATAATAAGGTATTGTATCAATCTTATTAAAAATCACAATAGTAGGTTTTTCATTTAGCTTAAGACTATTTAAAGTATCTTCTACTGAGTTTTTTATTTTTTCTATATCACTATTGCCAGAATCAATAACGTGTAAAATGACATCTGCATAATTTAATTCTTCTAAAGTAGCTTTAAAAGCATCAATCAATTTTAAAGGCAATTTATAAATAAAACCTACTGTATCAGATAAAACTATTTTTGAATTTCCGCTTAAAGCAAGTATACGAGTTACAGTATCAAGAGTAGTAAAAAGGATTGAGGAAGTTCTTTGATCATCTCCCGACAAAGTATTAAAAAGAGTTGTTTTACCAGCATTAGTATAACCAACCAAAGAACAAGTGTTTACTCCTTGTTTTTTTCTTTTTTTACGCTGCGTTGCCCGATGAGTAATTATTAATTTTAAATCTTTTTTTAAATATCCTATATGATCAGTTATTCTTCTTTTATCAACTTCTAGCTTCTTCTCACCTGGACCACGAGTACCAATTCCCCCACCTAAGCGTGATAAAGCTATGCCTTGGCCTCTAAGTCGAGGCAGGAGATATTCTAATTGAGCCAGCTCAACCTGCAAAATACCTTCCTGGGTTTGAGCATGCCCAGCGAATATATCTAATATAAGCTGAGTACGATCAATTGTCTTAACACCTAAAGCATCCTCTATATTACGCTGCTGGGCAAAATGAAGATCACTATTAAAAATAACTACACTAGCCTCTATTTCTTTAACCTTATCAGCAATCTCTTCAACTTTACCTTTACCAATATAAAATGCCGGATTTATTTTACCAAGATTAAAACTAATCACTTCCAAAACTTCAACTCCAGCTGAACTTACTAAACTTTTAAGTTCTTGCCCTAAAGCTTCCTGAGTCCACACCTCATCACCAGCCTTACTGACTACCAATAAAGCTTTTTCTAGCTTTTCAGTTTGATGCATGTTTTTAGTCATTACTTCTCCTTAATATCTCATCTGCTATTTGCTCGCTACTCAATTCATCTGCATCTATCCACTGGATACGCTTATCTTTCTTAAACCAAGTAACTTGTCGCTTAGCAAAATTACGAGTATTCTTTTTCATCATCTCTTTAGATTCTTCCTGACTTAATTCTCCTTTCAAAAAGCCTTCTATCTCAATTATACCAAGTATTTTCTTAGCAGTAAGACTTAACTTGGTATTTATTAGCTCTTTTACTTCAGCTACAGCCCCTTGCTCAAACATCTGATCAGCTCTGATGTTTATCCGTTGATAAAGATTATCGCGTTTAAACCGCAAGCCAAAAATCTCAATTGACAACTTACCCCAAAGCCCAGTGGCTTCTTTTTTCTTCTCAGACATTTTTTGGCCGCATAATGAATGAACCTCTAAGGCCCTAATTATTCTTCTTAGATCATTAAGAGAAATCTTTTTTGCACTCTCTGTGTCAATCTTCTGCAATTTATGATATAAATATTGGTTACCTTTAGTTTTGGCTATTTCAGTTAATTCTTTTCTTAAATTTTCATCCTTACCTGGACCTTCAAATATACCGTCTAAAATTGCCTTTAAATAAAGACCACTACCTCCGGATACAATAACTGAAATATTTTTTTTAGCTAAATCTTCTATTACTTTAGAAGCTAAAGAAGAATAATCAAAAACACTATAACTTTCTTGAGTCGAAACCATACCAACAAAATGATGCTTTACATCTTCTAGCATCTTAGCTTGGGGTTTTGAAGTTATAATACTTGGCTCTTTGTATACAACCATAGCATCAGCTGAAACAATCTCAGCACCAAGCTTTTTAGCTAATAAAAAACTAACTTCCGTTTTTCCTGTTGCAGTGGGACCAACAATAAAAATAATTTTAGGCATACACTTTAAGGATAGATTTTGGCTGGATACCCTTTATCAAGTAAATTCGAAAAAGCTTTTTCAACATCATAACGTTTCCTAAATTTACCAACACGTACCTTATAAAGAAGATAACTACCTTTTTTTTCTTTAATAATATATGGAGAATACTCATCTTTTAATTCTTCAATTAACAAAAGAGCATTATCTTTAACACTAAAAGCCCCTACTTGTATGGTAAAAAAATCTCCTAAATCTTCCAACACTTGAACAAATTTCATCTCACTAGACTTAGGGTACTTATTTTTTATTTTGCGTAGATATTTTTCTTTCTCACTCCAAGCTCCTTGACGACTAGCCATTTGCGCAAGCCTTAAAAAAACTAAAGGCATAGTGTTGCGATTAGGATCCCTTTCTTCCATTTCAAGATAAAGAGCTTTAGCCTGAGAATAATCTTTTTCAAAAAAATAAGTATCAGCCAACTTAACCATGCTTAAATCATAAAATTTAGACTTTGGATAATGTCTAATAAGCTTACGAAAAAATGGTCTAGCCTTAGAATAATTAGCAATCTTCGTATAAGATAAACCTAAGAAGTAAATGGCTTCATCACTATCAGGTAATTTTAAAGCTTTAGCTATTGCATCATCGTAATTACCATAAAGATAATCTTTATGGGCATCAGTTATAGACAAAGCAAAAGCCGTTGATGAGAAAAAGAATAAAAATATAAAAATGTAAAATCTGATCAACCCATTTACCCGTCTACTCATTAACACGCTCCGAGTGATATTTTCTTCTGTAAATCCAATAATATCTTATGATGTTTTATCTTTATTTCTTTTGGCACATCATCAACTAAATTAAAGCTCTTAGCTGCACTTCGTGGAGAATATTTAAAGATAAAAGCATGACTAAATCTAACCCTCTCTAAAATATCCTTAGTTTGATTAAAATCATCATCGCTCTCAGTTGGAAAGCCAACGATTACATCTGTGCTTACAGTACCACCAACAATTTTTTTATAGCTATCTATAAGTTTTAAATACTTCTCCCTAGTATACCCTCTCTTCATTAACTTTAAAATCCGATTAGAACCAGACTGAAAAGGCAAGTGAAGATGCTTTTTTATTTTAGAAGAAGATGCTATAAATGTAAACAATTCTTTTGAAGTATTTCTTGGTCCAGCAGTAATAAAATCCAAATTTTCTAGACCTTTGGTCTCTTCAACCATTCTTAACAAATCGACAAAGCTCACTTGATTTTTTTCTAAGCTAAATTTATAATCATTTACATTTTGGCCTAAAAGAGTAATATTCTTTATCCCTAAAGAAATGTTTCGTTTTACCTCATTAATTATATCTTTAGGCTTGCGCAATCGTAATCTACCACGAACAAAAGGAACAACGCAATAAGAACAAAAATTAGAACAACCAGTTGAAATTACTACCTGAGCATGGCTAGAATCTTGTCGAAATGCGGCTTTGTAAAAGTCTTCTTCTCTTTCCTTATCCTCAAGATCCTTTATCCTTGCTCCTTCTTCCTTTATCCTTTCTACATACTCAGGTATTTTAGAAAGGTTAGCTGGAGCACAAATTAAATCAATATGAGGCATTCTTTCGTATAACTCTTCTCCCTTATTTTTTGCCATACACCCAATAAGGCCAATAATCGGGGACTGTCCCCGAATGGGGACTGTCCCCTTTTTCTTAAAGCTTCCTAAATAAGACCTTGCTCGATCTTCAGCATGAGCACGCACAGAACAAGTATTAACCAAGACTACGTCAGCTTCCTTAGCATCAGTAGCTATTTGATATCCTCGATCAACAAATAGCCCCAGAAGAGCTTCTGAATCTCGCTTATTCATCTGACAGCCGAAAGTACGGATGTAGATTTTTAGTCTCCCATTCATCTCTAAAGACATCGCCTTATTTTAACCCCTTTATTAAGCTTTCTATCGTATCGACAAAATCTATCGCGTTTCTGTAAATTCTTTCCGCGTCCTTTTGAACTATAACTGAATCGGCTTTGTATTGTGCCGTATTTCTCTTGGATTTGGTGGCCCACATTCTGTTAACATATTTCTCATCAAGCCGTTTCGCGGATTTGATTTTCTCGATATCTTTCGATTCTATGGCTTTTTCTTTTAAAACAAAATGATATTCCAATCCCTCGATAAGACTTTCATGGCTTTGGGCTTTTATTCCTATCGCAGCTAACACAGCCGTTGCCGCGTGAAACATCGCATAATATCCGCAGCTTATAGTCCAATCGTAGCCAATATAATCAGTGCTTACTTTTAGTCTTTTCTTGCTCTCTTTATCTTCTGAAACTTCCATGAGCAAAGAACCTGTTTCAATATTATGCCTTGCTTTATCAATGTGATATTTTACCAGTACCATAATTGTGGGGTCTACTTTTAAATCGCCGTTATCGAAATACCCTTTTACTTTTATCTTTAGCATTTCATTCTTCAAATCACTCATTTTATCACCTCCAATATCAGTTCCCAGAATTTCTCTGCGCCAAACAAAATTATTTTATTTTTTAAGATTTCGTTAGCCACATTATGCTCTTTGTTCTTTAGCATCGTTAATAGATTTGTCGGCTCGGAAACCATAGGATTTATTTCAACGCCAAAACTTCGCGACAAAGCAGTGCATTCAGTATCTATGGTTTCATCATATTTCTTTTTTGAAGGAACAAGAATGAAAAGGTCAATATCGCTTTTTTGGGAGTCTGTGCCTTTGGCCAAAGAGCCGAACAGAATGACGGATAATAGGTTAAAATCCGTCTTTTTGGGAAGCACTGAAAGAAGCTTTTCGACAACGAAGAATATTTTGTCTCTTTTCTTAAGAAAATCTTCGGCTATCTGATTCGATATCTTTACAAAGCTCACTTTTACTTCGGGTTTGCTGTAGTTGGGTTTGCAATATTTACGATTTGTACGCTGGTTGACAACCAATATGCCTTTACCATCCAGCTCTTCGACCTGCCTATGCACATAGCTATAAGATATATTCGTCTTGTTAGCTAATTCGTTTATTGTAAACTCAGCATATAGATCGTTGTAAAACAGTTTTATTATTTTATCCTGCATTAGAACCTCCTTTATCACTTCTGGTGATAAGACTATCACTAAGACTGATAAATGTCAAGAAAAATCTTCAAGAGGGGGGCTAAAGGAGTATATCTCAGGTAAGTGGTGAATTACTTTGTCAATTTTAATAGCTAAAAGTTGACATCTGTCAAGGAGATGTCAACCATAAATTCAATTATTGAAATTATGAAAATTGAGTCTTATTTTGGCTTAACTCCTTCACTCCAAAGCATTTATCTTCCTCAACAGCCCCAAAATCATCCCTACGTACTTGGACATACGGCCAGCCGAATGTCTTAATGTAGACTGCCTTTTTTATTGATTTTTTTGACATATTTAGGCTAAAAAATCTAAAATTTTTGTTTGTCGACCAGGAAATCCACTAAAACAGTCCCTGTCATCCATCGGTTCAATCTGTATATATTAACGCCAGAAGCTCGGAGTTGCTAAGCATCCACACGCCTTTTTCGAGGAGCTTTTCCCTCAGTCTCGCCCAATGCCCCTTTCGCCCCATTAGCGCCCCTTTGTCCTGTTTCTAAGCTGATTTATCTATTACTTTATCTTTTCCATTGCATTGTTGATTCGTGCAAGAGCTTTATCAAGATTGAAATTATCTCGCTCATCAGCTGTTAAGACGTCAAACAGTTCCTTTTCTACTCTAGATCGCATGTCAGAAATCTCATTGTTTGATCGGCCGGTTGAAGGATAGACTTATACGTAAAATAATAAACATACTGTTTTGACTCATTGCGTCCTGCTTTTTCTATATCTTCGATGTGAAAACCAAGTTTTTTAACAAATACTTCTATCTTATCTTTAATCGGTTGTATTGACTTACGCCTATTGCCTCTAGTCGTACTATATTCAGGCAAGCGCATACTAAAATCCAAATCTTCACTTAAGCGGTAATAAGAGTAATAAATCTTGTTAAGACATGTACCGCCTTTAAATATAAGATCCTGCGAAAGCTCACTGAGCTTAGATAAAATCAACGTTAAGTAATAATCCTTCTCGATAAGGGATGCGCGAAATCCTGTTCGATTAGCAGTCATACTTACAACGTCTTTAAACTGGAGCTTATCTTTGTGTATCATTTATGACAACTCTCCATTTTGTATTAAGTTTGCCTTTGAACGAACAGGTAAATGAACTTATTGCTGTATCTTTTACGCTTTTTATAATCAGCATGAGCTCTTTATCAGAATACCCCATTTCTTCCATCAACACGCCAATTCTCTTACGAGTTTTAATATTAGGAAATTTTTCCACAAAACGAATAAATTTTTTAACATCACAACGATCTTTCTCAAGTTCACGCTTGATGATTTCAAGAGCAGTTTTGATCCCGCCAACCGGTTTATTAAAATAAACCAAATCAATCAATGTGCGCTCTAAGGAACTGATTATCACTTCTTGACCTTCAATAGTAATTTTTTCAAGCCCATACATTCGGCTTTTAGAGACTCTCAAAAAGTTAAATATAACTCCACATATTTTTTTGTTTTTACGTTGCAATGAGGTATTCAGAACATACATCACTTGAAACAGCTGATCCGTCAAATTATAGTAGTTATACATTGTCGAATAGCCTATATAATAGTTATTTCGCGGAAAAAATTGCGGTGGAATGAGCATTTCGTTTATACCAGCACCTCCTTCACCATATTCAAGGGGCGAAAAAACATATACTCCGCGTTTAATAGTGGAAAAAAATCCTTTCTTTTTCAAGCGATAAACAATTTTATTTCGCTCGATATCGTCAAATTTGAAGAATTCATCTAAATCTTCCTTAGTAACGATACGCTTCTTTTCATAAGAAAGGCGCGAAATTACCTCGATTTCTTTCTCTCCAAGACGTTTTCTTTTTTTTGTATTCATAATACCCTCATAAAGGATTATCGTTAATTTTATTATAACAATAGGTTACCATATTTCCTCTAGATGTCAATGGAAAACGCAAATACTGTCAAGGCAAAGTAAAAATGTCCCTTTTTTAGCAAAGTTAAAATGTCCCTTTTAGGCCTCTGTTAAAACTAATTCTTCAGAGGCTTTTTTATTTTGTAAATGAGCTTTCCCTAACATTAATCTATCGTCGGAAGCATTCCTCCATGGATGTTCCGGAGAAGGCCTGTATATTTTTCTGAGCTTAGGTTTAGGCTTAGGCTTCTCTTTTAGCGGCCTGGTAACTATCTGCTTATATTTAAGCCTACTGCCTTTGTAAGTAATATATACAGCCCTGTTTATTCTTTCTTCAACGATTAGCTTTTTACCAATTGTTTTGTCAAGGATCTGATATAGCCTCTTATCATGTGCTATAGTAAAGTCGTTTCTTAAAGGATGCTCTTTCCTTTTGCAAAGAATAGTATCTAAATCCAGGCCTTTATCTATTGGCCGATGTAGATTACCTTGTTTTAAAGGTTTAACACTAAATTTTTTGTTATGCTTGGGCCAATAGGTTTTAAGGAATTTATTGGCCTCTTTGATTGTGCTTACATTGCTTAAGCGCAATTCTTTTACTAGTCTATCCTGGTCTGTTTTAAAGGACCTTTCGATTCTGCCTTTAGCCTGAGGTGAATTGGCATGGATTATGGTTATGCCTAATTCTTTGGCTGCTCTTTCAAACTGACTTAAGAATTTCCGGTTGTTTAATTGATCTTCGACTGTTGGTTTCTTGAGCGATTTATACGTGCTGTGCTTATCTAAATATATGCTGTGGGGTATGCCGTTAAGCTTTATATAGCGCTTAAGGCTGTCAAAAGCCGGCTTGTACCTTCGTATTCATAGAACCAGCCGCATTTATCACTTGTAGCGTCGTCAATGTAACCTTCAAGCACACATTTAAGCCCCCGGTTTTCAAACCAGGGATGATGTGAGCCGTCTAATTGAACCATTTCACCAAAGTAATGTTTACGTTCACGCCACTTTCGGTATTTTTTACGTTTACGCTGCCGTTTCCACTTGAAAGCTGCCCTCTTAATTTATGAATTATCCCTTCATCACCTTCTTCTTTAATCCTTTTAGTTATACGCTTTGTCTGTCTATAGCTTAAATCTAACTTCCCTGCCGCTTCTACTTGTCTTAATTCTTTAGCCAAGACTTTTTTGACTATATGCAACCGTTTTAATTCTTCCTGCCTCATTGTAATAACGCCTCCTTCTGCCATAATACCTTCTTATATTAAAGGTATTATAACAACTTCTAAAGGGGACATTCTTACTTTGCTCTAAAGGGACATTATCACTTTGCGGTTACACTAAAATAACAGGGGAAATAAATTGGCTCTGAGCCCTACTACGCCCTTCGGGCTTCGCAGGGTAAACTCCGGTCATGAATCCGAGCAGTGCGAAGCCTCCCTTTAAGGACAGAGACAATTTTTCGGGTGGGTGGGGGTTTTCCTTTCTTCGCTGCTTTTTAACGACAATTAGGGAATTGGCGTGCGGACTGACGCCGCCGAAAAATTAATACGCCATAAGAAGCTAAAAATTAACTTATGGTTACATGCCTCCTACAAAGATAGTTTTATCACCATTTATCGTTCCTAGGAAACTAACTAAAACTCAATGGTTAATTAAGCAGTAACCACGTCTCTCGCATCGCCATTCTCATATTCACCATGTAGGTACTCAATGGCAAGCGTAGTATTCTCAAATAGAGAATAAGAAACAACCGGACCATATTGCTCTTCCGGTAACAAATCCCATAACTCATCGGAGAATTCGTACCTTCCGGCTACTTCCAACTTATCATTAACCGCATAGGCTAACTCAAAATTACAAGCCATAGGTTTTGATTCTCTTGCGGCAATTAGTTCACCAACCTGAAACTCATCAAGGGCGCCAACGTATTCTACCTCAAAAGTAAGATTTTTGTAGCTCGCGCTTGCGAATAAACTCAAAGCACCTACATAATCTTCAATAACAGTGAATTCATCTTCTAACCCACCAGCCTCGGCTATGCTGGACGTATAGGAGACACCGAAGGAGATGCTGGAATCATCAAATGGCAAAGGTGGAGTGAATGCAGCTGAAGCAACAAAGTTTTCAATAACATCATCACTTGCTGTTTCATCTATATCACCGTTAAATACACCTAGGGCAATGTCAAAATAATCATTCGCATAACCTAATGCAACTGCGCCCTCATTAATCTCTCCGATTTCCAAAGTAATTGGATCACTGATAAAATGACTGTTGAATACTCCAAACGGAACACAAAATTTACCAGCTGTCAGATAGAACGGCATATCTTCAACCCCGCCTAGATTGATTGTCCCTTCATCCACAAATACATCATCACCTTCGTATTTTAAGAGAAGATACCCGCCTACATACTTAGCAATATCTGCATCTATAGATAGCTCAACGTTAGTCAGGTCAATATCACTTGAATCAGTATCTATACCAGCAGCGTCGTCAGCATAATCTTGATAATATGCTTCTACTTCTACTACACCACTGATATAAATTCTATCACTCCAGTTGCCTAATATACCTCTTCCCTGTTGAGATTTTAATTGCGCCAGCTCCTCTTCTGTGGTTTTAGCAAAAACTGGATTGCATGAATAAAAAACAACCCCAAAAACAAAAAACCAACTAAGCAACCTTTTCCACATCATCTTTACCTCCTCTTAGCGTAGCCTCTGGTTGTCCAGTCGATTACTGTTTTATAAAATTCCTAAAAAATATTTAACACTGCTTATGCAGTAGCTTACACGTTTTAAACCGCTTCTTTTCTCTTTTCTCCACCTGAACGACATCTGAATCATGAACAGTAATCACCACCTCCCCATAACTTATCTGTTGTATAAAATCAACTATTTCCTTTAAAATAAATTTATCCATCTTCATCTCAACATCCATCATTAGTTTCCTTTTTTATACACCCAATCCTAAAAGAGAGCCTCCTTGATACACAATAAAAGATGCGATCCATGCCATAACCGTTGTCCAAAAGATCAAAAACAGTGTCCATTTTAAGCTTGAACCCGATTCCCTGTAGAACACCGCCATGGCTACAAAACAAGGAAGATAAATCAGACAAAATATCAAAAATGCCAAAGCTTTCAGAGGATTCCAAAACTTATCTTTCTGCAACGCTTCTTGTAATGAATCTGCTTCTTCCGCGTCAACCTCACCAAGACTATATATCGTTCCAAACGTACTGACAACTACTTCTTTAGCGGCCACACCAGCTATTAAAGCGACACCGCCGCGCCAATCCATTCCGATAGGTTTTACTACCGGCTCAACGAACTTACCTATTCTACCGGCAAAACTTTGTTCCATTTGCATTGAAGCAACAGCTTCTTCACTCACACCTTCGCCTAATTCTATCTGAGGAAAAGTAAAACCTGCCCAAATGATTATTGAAACAAGAACAATTATTGTTCCTGCTTTTTTCAGGTACATCCGCCCTCTTTCCCACATTTTAAGCAACAATCCTTTAATTGTCGGAATATGGTAAGGTGGAAGCTCCATAACAAAATGAGTAGTTTCTCCTTTCAAAACAAACTCTTTCAAAACCCAGGCAGAGACAAACGCAATTACCACACTCAGGATATACATTAAAAACATAATATTTGGCCCGTATTTTGCCGGAAAGAATGCGCCAATAAAAAGAGCAAATATAGGCAGTTTAGCCCCACAAATCATAAACGGCGTCACCATCATTGTAATAAGCCTGTCTTTTTTACTCTCTAAGGTACGCGTTGCCATAATACCCGGAACAGCGCAGCCATTAGTCGATATCATCATCGGTAAAAATGATTTACCGTGGAGACCGAATTTACTCATTAGTTTATCCATAACAAAAGCAGCGCGCGCCATGTAACCGGTATCTTCGAAAAATGCTATGGCAAAGAACATAAACAGTACCAGTGGAAAAAAACCCAAGACACCTCCCACACCGCCAATAAGCCCATCAACAACAAAAGATTGAAATAACCCTTGAGGTATATAAGTTGAAGCTACTACCCCCAGCCATTCAAATATCTGTTCAAACCAACTTACTACCGGCTCGGAAAAAGTAAACGTGAACTTAAAAATACTATACATAACCAAAGCGAAAATCGGAATACCTAACACTCTATTCAAAACAACTTTATCTATTCTATCTGATACATCATGCCGCTGCTCTACAGACGGCTTTATACTTTCCGTGCAGGCACCGCTAATAAAACCATAACGTCGGTCAGCTATTATGGCCTCCGCAATATCTCCAAAATGCGACTGAAGATGATATCTGCTTTTTTCTTTTTGGGCTATAGCATCCTGAGCAACCGATGATTTACCGATAATATCTAAAACTGACGAATCGTTTTCCAGCATCTTGACAATAAGCCAACGCCAAGGATATTGCTCAACCAGTGCTTTATCCTTTTTGACTATTCCCTCTAACTTATTCATTTCCTCACGGATCTCCGGACCATAACCAATATGGACTTCCTTTGTTTTAATTTTTCCTTCACATACCTTAATAATAGTCTCCAGAAGCTCCTTTGTTCCTATATTCCTATTACCGACAGTCGATACAATAGCTACTCCCAACAAATCAGATAGTTTTGTATAATCTACATATTGGCCTTTTTTCTCTGCTATATCGTTCATATTCATTACCAGAACTAAAGGAATCTCTAACTCCATCAACTGTGTGGCAAGGTAAAGGTTTCTTTCTAAGTTGGAAGAGTTAATGATGTCAACGATTACATCGGGCTTTTCTTTAATAATAAAATCCCTGGCTACGATTTCATCCTCAGAATAGGCCGATAAGCTATACGTTCCGGGAAGATCCACGACATTTATCTCATAATCCTCAAAAAGTGCTTTACCTTCTTTTTTCTCAACCGTTACGCCAGGATAGTTACCAACATGCTGACGTAACCCCGTTAAATTATTAAATATAGTCGATTTACCGGAATTAGGGTTACCGGCAAGAGCTATCGTAATTTTTCTCTTCTCCATTTTTATTCCTCCTCTTTAACTATAATTTTGGATGCCAAGCCGTACCCTAAAGCAACTTTTGCTCCTTTTATAAGCACAGTAACCGGCCCGTATCCTGAGTTATGCAATATTCTCAACCTTTCTCCCGAAATTAATCCCATATCCGTAAGCCGCTGCATTGCACTCCGACCCCCTGCAAGAGACGTAAATATTAAGTTAATATTCGTTCTAGCCTGGGTTAACCTAAGCATATTTAACTTACCTCCACAGAAATTTGAGCCGCTTCTTCTTTTCGCAAGCTCAAGTGATATCCTTTTACCTTTATATCTATAGGATCACCTAAAGGGGCAACCTTGATAACCTCTATTTTTGTACCTTTAATAATACCCATATCAAGAAGTCTTTTATTAAGAGTACCTTCGCCCTGAATTTTTTTCACCTTAGCTAACTCTCTTGGTTTTAATTCACTTAGTTTTTTCTCCATATTTTCCTCCTATCTTAGATTAATAAATAATTGTTAGATTAGTCTAACTTAAATGTTAAAATTTTTTACCTTTTCCTCACCCCTTTCACTGCTTTCTCTCGCATTTTGCACTTTAATGGCTTCCCTATCTTTAAATAATGTTTGAAACTCTTTAACCATTGAGGATTATCCCCATATAGTCCAATATCCACAAACTCTATAAACTTTGTTAATCCGATAGAAGTTTTCGAACTTATCGCGTGTTCCATTTTGCAGGCATCCTGGGATGCGGTAGCCTTATCTATACCTAAAATCGTTGTAAGAAATTTAAAAAGCGTATCATGTTTATGCTGAACTTCACGGGCGATTTCTTCACCTTTAGCCGTAAGATTAACAAATCCATATCTTTCATGCACAATAAGGCCTTTACCGGCAAGGGTCTTTAAGGCGGCATTCACGGTTGGGCTTTTCACGTTTAATAACTTACCTATATCACGAACCCTAACGATACCATCCCCCCGCTTTTTAAGGGCGGCAATCGTCTCCAAATAATCTTCCATAATTGAACTTAGTCTTTTATTCATAATTAACCCTCTAATAAACAATTTTTAGGTTCTCTCTATTTATTAGATTACTCTAACAAATCAATAATATTTTGTCAACAGTTTTTTAAAATTTTTTAGGCTCTTCTTTCCTCTTAGGGAAAAGGTTGGCTCGGAGCGCAGGCCGAGGCCGTCGCTACCTAAATAATTTGAATTTGGAATGCTCCGGTGTTGAGCGACCGAAGGAAGTGCTGAGCAAAGCGAAGCACGACGTTCCGGGAGCAAAGGCGGGCGGGGCATCATTCAAGGCTGTGTAATCTCACCTAGCTCTGTCTGGAATACTGTAAAAAGGAAGGGTTTGGAGAATTTGTAAAGAAGGAACCAAGGGTCAGCCAAATGTTTTGATATAGATCTTCATGATATATCTCTTGTAGGGACGCGATTTATCACGTCCTTTATTTTATGATTTAAATTATCATCTCCCGAATCAAAATCCCAATTTATCGAATTATTTACGATATATTTACGAATTCGATTTAATGATTTTTTATTACGGATTATATGATCGTAGAACCGTCTTATCTAGTTCTTCAATTGCACGACTAACGATATCATCCATCAGTTCTTTTACGGAAACAATTTTCTCAATCCGCGACACATTGCTCCCAGCAAACACAATCGCATTATCCAAATCACCAACTGAGGCATTGCATAAAGCTTTAGCTATGCAGTAAGGAGCTGTTGCAGAATCACAAGTTATAAGACATTTGTATAAACACCTGATGGGGTCCTTTTCTCCACGCATTATTTTCTCAATGAAAGCAGTTTTTATCGCTCTTCCCGGTAAACCAACAGGACTATCTATAATAACTACATCTTCTTCGTTAGCTCTTAAGTATAACTCCTTAAATTCATCTGCCACAGAACACTCTTTGGTAGTAACGAACCGAGTTGCTATTTGTACTCCTTGGGCACCTAATTTAAAAAATCTAGCAACATCTTCTCCGTCAAATATGCCTCCAGCTGCTATAACAGGTATGATCACTTTAAATTTCTCTTCATACTCTTTAACTATCTTTACAACATCTACGACTAAACTTTCTAAACAATTCTCCTGAGGCGACGTTAGGTCCTCGGATTTAAAACCTAAATGTCCTCCGGCTAGGGGACCCTCTACTACAAAAGCATCTGGAAAACGTTTATAACGTCTGTTCCAAGTTTTGATTATGATGTTGGCGGCTTTAGCTGATGATACAATTGGAATTAATTTTGTCGAAAATCCTTTAGCAAATTCCGGCAACCTCAAAGGCAAACCTGCCCCTGAAACAATAAAGTCAGCTTTTTCTTTTACGGCAATGCGCACTGAATCCTCATAATTAACCAAAGCTACCATTATATTTACACCCACGACTCCCGAAGTTAATGTTTTAGCCTTGCGAATTTCAGCTCTTAAGGCTTCTCGCGATGCTTCTAGGTAATTTGTTTCATTCTCGGGAGTGCCATAAGCGAGACCAACACTAGCAATGGTTCCAGCTCCACCACAATTAGCAACTGCGCTAGCTAAGGAAGCTGTAGACACCCTAACCCCCATACCGCCTTGGATAATTGGTATTTTTATCTCTAAATCTCCAATGATAAGTGGCTTCAATTTATTACTCATAACATATGATTATAATCTTTTACCCTTTCGCCTTCTTGTTTTTTTTAATAGATTAATCCTTAGTATAAACCTCACTCAAGAATTGTAAAGTCAGTTTTTAACAACGCCTCCATCTTGTAGCCGAATATACGAATGAAGACTTAAGGCTTTTTCATTCTTTGTATCCTGTTAATTTTATCTTCTATTCCCTGAAGTTTTTCCACAATGCTTTCAAACAACGGGGGATCTTCAAAAAACATTTCTTGCATTTGCCGATAATCAGTTTTTAACTGACTCATCTGGTCATCGCGAGGAACCAATCGCAGAGTACCCGGTTTAGCTTCTTCATAATGCGCCCAGTTAGCTTTAAAAAATAATGTTTTATGCTCAGATACATCTTTTAGCAATGCTATCTTTTTCAAGGATTTCTTACATATCGGAGTATCCCCCATGGCGAATAAGTCGTAATAATGCCGTGACATTCGAAGCAGAATATTCTTGCCTTTCGGATAATGATATATCATGTGAAGTATAGTCGCCTTCTCCCAAAAGGTTCTCTCCGCTGCCAAAACGCGCACCGACGTGCCTTCAATCGCTACATCACCAGAAACATTAGCAACGTAAGGATTAACAATCATTGTCTGCACCGGCCAATGATCAGCCCTGGAACCAAATTCAATCTTAACAGCAGATTTCACATAACTTTCTACGCTACTTGTCAAAACGTGAGGAAATGTAAACAAAACTGTTTGTCCTAAAGCATCATTGGAATCCAATTTCACCTTCCATTCTTTTTTATTAACAAGAACAGCGCTAATGCTCTTTTTCAATTCAGGAATAAGAGTATTGCCAATCTTTTCTTTACAGGCAAGTTGCAGTCTCTCAAGTCTTCGCTGGTTTTCTTTATTGCTTTCTTCTTTTTTTGGCTCAATGGCTCCTTTGCTTGATAAAAAAGTCCTTTCTATCGACACATCTACATCCTCGGAAAACCGCCTGATAACGCCATAACACTTTGATAGAGATGTTCCTCCTTTAAATGTCAAATGGCTTCCGGATGCTGGTAATGAAAAAAGGATCTTGAGCATCCAGCAAACCCAGAAATCCTTTTCAATAAGTTGCGGCATCACATTTAAACCAGCCGCGGCAACTTCGAAATATGCGCGCTTATCTTTATCACTCAATAATACAAATTTATCCATAAGCCTCTCATTCTTGTAGTTGCCTGAATATATTTCCTATCCATACCGGAGCATAACGCAAATCATTAATAAGCTGACGTTTATCAGCATCGGATAATCTTTTTTTAAGTATATCAATGATGTTGTCACCCACCTGATCCTGCCCTAAATGGCGCAGGGCCTGAATAACCAAACCACTCACACGTCCAGCAGTCGCCATATTCTTAGGAGTTGTTCTTTTTAATACAATCTGCTGTTTGTTAATCTGAACTGTTCGATTGAAGCCATCGGTCAAAAAAACAATCTTTGCTGGGACTTGTTCACTTAATCCAAGTAAATTAGCAGCATACGCTCCTGAGGGTTGAATTTTCAAACTGTCCCGTCCGGCCAATGCTTGAGCTATGCGCTCATAATTAGGCGGAAGATAGCCAAGCGTTGTATGTTTCTCAGGATAATCATACAATCCACGAGCTAGACGACGAATAGTCCCGAATTTTGCCAATCGACCCAAAGATTGGTCTATGGCTGTACGATTCCCCAGATCAAAAAAATGGATTGGAGTAAACACCCACCCCCTCTTCTTTCCATATATCCTACTAAGTACCTTACTATCAATGCTTTGTGACATGTATACCACCTCTCTTTGTCAGAAAAAGTATATACTTTTTCTGACAAAATGTCAAGAAATTTTTCCAATTTTTCGTTTTTAAGAAACAACGAACACATAGAGCGCAGTGGAAGCCTCCGCCTTCGCCAAAGCTACGGCGGATAAACTCCGGACTGAAACCGACATTCAAAAGGCAAAAGCTAGCAGTAGTATCATTTAAGCCTTTGGATAAAATACAAGGAAAATCATGTCTTGTAGAATCTATATATAAGGCCAGCCGAATGTGCGGATGTAAACCCTACTACGCCCTACGGGCTTCGAAGGGCAGGCTTCTTTTTTTAAATTTGTTTTTTGTGGTAAACACTAAGCCATTTTACAAATTTTGTTATTTCTCATTATCCTGCATATGAGTGATAATACGAGTTATTATTTCATCTAAAATGTTTGCTGTTTGATTTTGTTTTTTAAAATGAATAAATGGTTGACCGTTATCTCCATGTTTTACCATTTCAGGTTCAATTGGAATCCTTCCTAAAAAGGGAACTTTCAAATCACGAGCAGCTTCTTCGCCACCACCTGCTCCAAATAGATCTATTTTTTTTCCACAATGTGGGCATATTAGACCACTCATGTTTTCAATAATACCAACAACAAAAACCTTAAGTTCTTTTGCAAACACAACGCTCTTTCTTGAATCTAAAATAGCCACGTCCTGTGGAGTAGTTACCACAATTGCTCCACTTATTTCCGGAATAAGTTGACAAACGCTCAAAGGTTCATCGCCTGTACCCGGAGGTGAATCTACAATTAAATAATCAAGCACACCCCAATTAACATCGGCTAAAAACTGTTTTATTACCATCATTTTGAGAGGTCCACGCCAAATAGTCGGTTGATCTTTATTCTCAAATAATAAAGCAATACTAACCGCCTTTAGGTTAGGCAAAACTTCCATCGGCTCAATGCCTAAATCAGAAGTAACAAGCCTTTTTCCTTCGATACCAAGCATTTTAGCAATATTAGGTCCATGGATATCGACATCTAAAATACCAACTTTATTTCCTTTCATTGCCAGCCCATAAGCTAAATTAACAGCAACTGTACTCTTGCCCACACCACCTTTTCCACTAATCACAATCAGTTTGTGTTCTATACAAGCCATGCGATCTTTGAGCCGTTCATCCTGTTCTATTCTTTTCTGCTCATCTGTTTTCTGCATAAAATAAATCCTTTAACCAAAAAAATATTTGGTATAGTTTTTTTAAAACGCCTTATTATATTATAATATTTTCATCTACCACTAATTGGTTGAAATTATTATACAACCAATATCTTTGGTGTCAAAATCTAAAAAAATAATAACCCAAGCAAAAATGTATAAATTACAATAGAAGTGACAAGATGCTAATTTTAAGATTTCCACTTAAAAACAAGTAGGACAAGTTCCACTTGAACAAACTGGACCCGAGGAAGAACTATCTCCAGAACCTCCTATACCAAATCCTGAAAGTACTTTTTCAATATTTTGGCTATTGCATTTTCTACATTTAAGTTCTGGTTTTGTAGAAGTCATCCCTATCAATAAATCGAATCTATTTCCACAATCTTTACAAATATATGTATACACCGGCATAATTGTTACCTCCTACTTATGCTTTAAAAATCGACTTAACTAAATATACCGCTTAATGGTAGTTTCCAGTTCAAATTTAGAAAGAGCACCTACAACTTTATCTGCTACCTTGCCATCTTTAAAAATTGCTAATGTTGGAATACTCATTATTCCATATTGCGACGCAGTATTAGAAGCCTCATCTACATTCAATTTGCACACTTTCAATTTACCATTATATTCCTTGGCAATCTCCTCAACTACTGGCGCAACCATAAGGCAGGGAGCACACCATTGAGCCCAAAAATCCACCAAAACAGGAAGATCTGATTTTAAAACTTCCTGTTCAAAATTTGTATCCGTGATATTAATTTCCACTCTGTACCTCCTTTTTTATTTATCAATTTTTTTCAAGTCTTTCCTATCTTTTATCTTATACTCCTTTCCTGTAAGCATAAAGTTCTTGGAATAATTTTTCTGCCGCTAAAGATAACGGTTCGATACCCGGATCAGGTGAAAGCTCCGGCTGTCCAGCACATCTTAAAGTTGTCAAATCCAAAGCAGTCAAACCAGATTTTATCGCCAAGGCTATAACATCAATATGTTTAATCGAACATTCGCTATCGCTAACTATCTGACCACCAATTATTTTCTTCGTTTTTCTATTGAATATAAGCTTAACTACATAAGGCTTTTTATCTCTCATCATAGAATGTTTACTTATTGAATTTTGTCTGGCACAAATTGTATCAATTCCTTTTTCTTTTGCTTCTGATTCTGTAATCCCGCATCCGGCAATCGATTTATCAAAAAATTTCGTGGCAAAGCTATTTATCAGCCCTGGAAATTTTATTTTATAACCTAAAATATTCTTTGCTGCTATCCTCCCGCTAATCACCGCATTTGGCCTTAATTGCCCAAGCATTGGCTTACCGGTAATAAAACTTTTATATTCTATTAAATCTCCCGCAGCATAAATATCCAAATCCGAAGTCTGTAAATACTCATTTACTTTTAACCCCAATCGTCCTATTTTTAAACCTGCCTTTCGAGCTAACTCAATATTAGGTTGTATGCCTCCTGAAACAATTACCATCTCCGCCATTATCTTTTTACCCGAGGACAACTCAACACTTTTTACCTTTTTCTGGCCAATGATAGATTTGACCTTTTGATTTAACTTTAACCCAATCTTCTTTTCTTTAATACACTTCTCTACTTCTTTGCTCATATCCGGGTCTAAAACCATCTGCATAATATGCTCTAACATTTCCACAAGAACAATTTTTACACCACGCTGCGCAATCAAATAAGCAATTTCTATCCCTATCGCACCAGCCCCTATTACAACCACATTCCTTACACGTTGTGAATTCACCCAATCCAATATATTAATCGCATCTCCACTCGTCCGCAGAGTAAACACTCCTGGTAAATCAATTCCTGAAATCGGGAAAGTTATTGGCCTTGCACCGGTTGTTAAAATAAGTTTATCGTAAAAATATGAAATTCCATCTGCAGTTGTTACTTTTTTAGCTTTTCGATCTACACCAACAGCTTTTACGTTTACTAACTTTATGCCTTGTTCTGAAAAAATCCTATCATCCTTATATGAAGAATCAACTGTTACATCCCCGCTAGCAATATAGGGAGTGGCACACCTAGTCAAAAGGCCCCTTTCTTCTTGTTCTCTTATTATCGTTACATCTAAAGAAGGCTTTAACTTTTTTACCATTCTCGCTGCCGAAGCCCCAGCCCCGGAACACCCTATAACAACTATTCTTTTTGTCTGATTCATCGGCTAACTCCTTTTTTACCCCCTGTAAACAAAAGAGGAAATATTATATCACTAGCACAACAAGGTATCCACACTGCAAAGAAAAGAAACAGGAGAATAGCAACATATACAGCCCAATGCAAAACCTCTCCCCCTGATGCCATCATAATATGGAACAATGACGCCCATGTACTCAACAACACGTGTCCAGCGTGTGGGAATTTTGTAGCCGGTCTAAAGCAAGCAATAAGTGCACCTACAGCAGCTAAAGGATTAACCAACCACCATTTTTCGATAAACCCTATATGAATCCCTCTATTAGGCATCTTTAGGATTACTTCACCCAAATAAGGCAAGACAGAATCACTTATGGTAGCAATACCTATAGAACCTACATAACCAATGATAAGCAAAACCCAAAGATTGCATTTACCTTTTATGCATTTACCATTTATGCGTTTACATGTATGAAGTTCATACATAGACGCTGTGACAAGCGCGCTCAAAACAACATGAATTGGATGAAGTATGTAAAATATATTGTAAGAAATATTTGAAGGCATCTTCTTAAAAAATGCCATAATTATAATGCCAGTAATTGCTCCAAAAATCGTAAAAGGAGCATGGATTTTTAATTCTTTTGTAACTTGTTTAAACATCTTTAATACCTGCAATTTTTTGGAGAAATATTATTTATCCCTAAACTCTGGCCAAACGCCGTGAAGAAACCGGACCAAATGTTAATAAGTTTTCTTTACCCATTATGTTTTAACCTTATCAAAAAAATCTTTACCTTTATCTTTCACCTATTTATATTTTTTCACTCATTTCTCTATGTGATGAAAACGGTATAGCAGGCAAATCTTTTTTACTGAAAAATTTCGCTTCCTTTAATTCGTTGTTTAATGATAGCTTGTCTTTAGAGATACTAACTTCATAACCAATGACAAGGAGCGAACCATAATATCTGGTTTTTTGAATATAAATACCTATCAATCTTTTGATTTTGCCTTTTAGGCCTGTTTCTTCTTCCAATTCCCTCAAGCAAGCAGTCTCAGGGGTTTCCCCTGATTCAATAAAACCGCCAGGGAAAGCCCATTTATTTACCCCTGGTTTGAAATTCCTTTTTGCTACGAGTATCTTACCCTCTCTATTTTTCACCACGCAGACTGCCACCGGCAAAGGATTTCCATAATATATCCAACCACACTTTTGACAAACCAATCTTTTTCGACCATCTACTTGCCTCTTACACAAATGGCATTTACATAAAGGACAAAATTTAAATCCCTTCGAAGCTGACTTTGGCATTTAAATACTACTCTTTCGATTTTTCATTATCATTTATCAAATTCACTTTCTTTACTCAGTTTTTCGAGTTCTTCCAATGTTTTTTCCGCAACGAGTTTCTCTTTATTATAATGTTTTATCATCCGTTGCAAACATTTATTTTTCTCTTTAATGTCTCCAAGATACTTCGCACAAAGCTCCATGAATCTCTTTGTCATTTCCACGTTAGCCTTTATATTTTCCGGTATTTTCTCACTATCATGCCTTACAGCCTTCTGTGGACATACGCTATGACAAATACCACAATGAATACACTGATCCATCTTTATTATTGCCTTATCATCCTCCATAAAAATTGCATCTACCGGACATTTTTCTACGCATATCTTGCAACCAATGCATCCATTTTTATCAATCCATGGCATATTTAATCTCCTTATTATTTTAAATCTTTAAAATTATATTTATAAGCCAATAAAAAAACTAAATTCGCAAAATGTTGACTTATCTACTATAATTGTATTAATCCGTAATTATTAAAGGCTTATTTTTAGTTATTAAAACAGTATGTTCAAAATGAGCAGTCATGGAATTGTCTTTTGATTTAACTGTCCAGCCATCAGCGGCAACTTCTATATCGGATTTTCCCATAAATGACATGGGTTCTATTGCTATCGCCATTCCTTCTTTTAAAATCTGACCCTCTCCCCTTTTACCAAAATTAGGAACAGCTGGTTCAGTATGCATTTCTCGACCTATCCCATGGCCACAAAACTTTTTCATAACTGAAAAACCTTCTTTCTCAATACAATTTTGAACAATATATCCTAAATCTCCAGTAGTATTACCCGGCTTTGACGCTTTTATCGCTTCGTATAAAGCTTTTCTAGTTGTAAGTACCAACTTTTTCTCAGCCAAGGATATTTTTCCTACTATATAAGTTGCCGCCGTATCCGCAAACCAACCTTTATAATCTACCACAATATCTACTTTTACTAAATCGCCATTCTTGATCACCCGTTGAGAAGGAATACCATGAATAATACCTTCATTTATTGAAACACACAAAGAAGCTGGAAAACCACCATATCCTTTAGATGATAAATTAAATCCCGAATAATACCTATCAATGAACCCTTCTGCAAAAGCATTTATATCTAATCCCGTAATTCCTTCTTTGATTACCTTGCGCAACTTCACTAAAATGTTTGATGCTGCTTTTCCTGCTTTTCTCATTCCCATTTTTTTCATAATATCAAAACCAATTATATAATTTTATACAACAACTATTTCCCTAACAATATACACATCTCATATAGTATTAAAAGTCTTAACACCTTTTCCAAAGATTTTTTAACAGTAAAATTTATTTTTTACCTTTTACTTCAATACTTTTTTATTTTTTCCCAAATTCCTTTTATACTTTCGGTCAAAGCATTATTTGTATATTCGACTACAGAGAGTTTTCGCATCTGCGCTTCTGTAACTTCACGCCCATAAGGTATTACTCCTATAAATTCCGAACCGTATTTTCCTACCAACTCCTTTATCTTCTGTGTCATGTCTTTGTTTAAATCATGCTTGTTTACTACTACACCCGATTTAACTCTAAAATAATTGATCACCTGTAATATTCTTTTCAAATCATGTAAACCTGATACAGTGGGTTCAGTGACTACCAAAGCATACTCAGCTCCTGTAATGGAAGATATCACTGGGCATCCTGTTCCAGGAGCTCCATCCATTAGAAGTTTATTCCTCCCATTCTTCTCAGCAAGCAGGGCTCCTTTTTCGCGAACTAAAGTAACTAATCTACCAGAATTCTCCTGAGCTACCCCTAATTTAGCATGGCTCATCGGACCATGCCGGGTATCAGACATATACCATTCACCATTAACAGCCAATTTAGTTTTTACAGCACCATACTCACATACTAACTCACATACGCCACATCCTTCACAAGCAATCTTATCAATTACATATTTCTTTTTATTTTTTTCTTGAAATTCATTAATGGCAGAAAATCTACAGGCTTCTTTACATTTTCCGCATTGAACACACGCAGCTTCATCTATGACTGCCTCTACTCCACCGCTAAATAAACCTTGCATCCTTATTTGAGGTGATAAAACCAAATGTAAATCAGCTGCATCCACATCACAATCAGAAATTACACTGGCTTTTGCCAAAGCGGCAAAACATGCCATCAAAGAAGTTTTGCCGGTTCCTCCTTTACCACTGATAACCACCAATTCTCTAGGTTTCTTAGCTCTAGGAGCACCATATTTTTTGGCTTTTTCAGGAACTTTTTTATCAGATAATTTATCCTTTTTTACTATTTTCGGTATCTTTTTTTCTCCTTGAGCTAAAACCAATATCTCATCAGCTAAGTCTTCAAATAATTTTTTTATTTCAGGGAACCTATCTGCTGCCATTTCGCCTCGAGAATAACTCTCAGCTATTCTACGCTGATCAGGAATTTCTCCAATAATATCCAGCTGTTCTTTTAAGCAATATTCCTTCAAAGCTGTATCTTTATATTCGGCTCGATTCACCACTATCACCGGCTCTTGCCCTACTTCCCTAGCCATATCAACAGAAAGTTTCAGATCGTTTACACCAAAAGGAGTAGGATCAGTAACTAAAATGCATAAGTTGACATCCTTAACTGTTTCTACCACAGGACAGCTTGTTCCCGGAGACGAATCTAAAATATTAATTCCTTCTCCGGAACTTTTTTTTACTTCCTTTACCAACCGAGGCGACATCCCTCCTTCAGCTGTATCTAACAATGCATAATATACTTCTATATTACCACTTAAGCCCTGTTTCATAACACCAATTTTTCTTTCTTTTTCAATGATTGCATCTTTGGGACAAACGATTTTGCACCCACCGCATACATGACATAATTCTTTAAATATAAGTATTTGCTTATTAACCATTGCTATAGCATTATATTTACAAGCCTCCACACATTTACCACAAGAAATACACTTTTCTTTATCTACTTCTACAGGAGCAATCAAAACAACATCTTTTTCCTTATTAATAACGGGTTTAAGAAACAAATGTCCATTAGGCTCTTCTACATCACAATCTAAATAGCAAATTTTATTATATTTCTTAGATAATACTCTTGCTAAATTAGTAGCTATAAAAGTTTTTCCAGTTCCACCCTTACCACTAGAAATTGCAATCTCTATCTGTGTTGTCTTTTTAATCATTACCTCTCTCCTTTGGTATAAAATCAAATATTTTGTTTATAAACCAAACATTTTAAAAATCGCTTAAAATAACGTTGAATTACTAGCAATACTACAATACTCATAAAGAAAATAACACCCGCCTTTAAAGAAAACCCATTCATCACAATCCCTAAAGCCGTAGCTGAAGCCGGGGGATGTTCTATGTTTAAAGTTACCATCATAAAAATAGAAACACCCACCGCAAAAGAATAAATAAAAATAGAAGATAAAAATGTATTATGAGGAATTAATAAAAGTAGACATCCCACAATTACTCCAGCTGCATGCCCACCAATAACATTTCTGGGGTTAGCAGTGATATTCCTCGGCATAGCAAAAATAATAAAAGCAGTTGCGCCTATAGAAACAGTTATTAAAGGGTGCTCCAACTTTAAGCCTAAAAAAACCACAAAAATAACAATAGCAGCTAAAAGACTTTGAAAAACATACTGTTTCCATGACTTTTTAAATTCTTCTGCAATCTCTTTTATTGTCTTACGCATACACTAATCTTCCTTTTTGTTAACACTCAGATAGCCTAAACAGAGGCTTTTATTAATTCTACTATCCTTTGACAAGCCTTGCTTTGGTTTATTGCAAACTCTTCGTCTCCAGGTAAAATCTTCCTTATAAATTCTTCGCTAAACGGCAAATAAGCTATAGTCGTAGCCCCCTCCTTATTGTAAACTGCTATTTGTTTTGGAGATAATAAAACCGCTAAACGCTCAATATTCTTTTGCAACCCTTTATAATTAAATGCACACATCATAACTTGAAAAGCCTGAAAATGATCATCAACTTCTACACCATTTTTTTCGTATTCTTCTCTTTTATTAAAAACATGTCGAACATAATATTTAAATTGTGCTGCATTTCTTTTTAAACTATCAATAAAATCATTGATCGATTTTTGACTCTCCGCTTTAAACAAAGATCCTTCTTCCATACCAATACCCTCCTTCTAAAGTTGCTAAATATAAATCTGGTTTTTTTAGTAAATAAAAATTGTTTTATCCGGTGCCGCCAAATAATCTTCTCTTTTTGCTCTCTTGGGACCATAACGCTTGACGAATAATTTCTTTTTCTTTATCAGTTATTTTAGCAAATTGAAAATTTACTGTCTTTAAAAATCGTCCCCATTGTAAATTCTTCACACCTTTTAGATTAGCACTCTTCATATTTGTGTATTCCAAATCAGTAGCCTCAAAATCCGCTTCAGTTAAATTTGCTCCGATTAAAGAAGCCAAATTTAAATCCGCTAACCTCAAATCAGCATTCCTTAAATCTGCATTAGTTAATTTAACTCTGGATAATTTTGTATAACGCAAATCTGACATTTCCAATTGAGCATTTTCCAAATTTGCTCCCATTAACGCTGCATGTTTTAAATTCACACCATTCGCCTGCACAAACGGCAAATGCAACCCATCAGCATCTAAGTGCCTTAACTTCGATCCTTTAATACTTATCGGGTTCTCCTTAAAATCACATTTTTTAAGATATTCCTGCAATTCATCAAAACTATCATCGCCACACAAATCAAATCCTTCTTCTAATTCTATTCCTGAGAAATCTCTCTCCCCTGATAAAATCTTTTTTATAAATTCTTTTCCTTTTACAAAAATTAATTGTGTAGTCATAATTAAACCTCCTAATTTTATATTAAAGATAGGGAATATCTCCCTTAAATGTAGGCGAAACATCAAAAATTGTTCTATCTATTATTCCTTTAACTGTTAAGGTTAAATTTATAATCCAAGCTACAACAAGCAATACTGCTAAAACAATTGCGATATCTTTTATAAATATCAAATTTAATGCCTTAGCAATAATTAAAGATGCAATAACATATGCTGCAGGGGGAAATATAAACGCCCAATAACCTAAAGTTACTGGAATGCCCTGTTTTAGGAAATAAGTGAAAATAACTGCAATCGCAACGATAAGCCACCACAACCCAAACCCCCAAAGTAGCAATGATATAATCTTAACCAATGACGAAAGAATAGTTAAGTCTATTATGGATATACCAGCTTTTTGAATTACTGGTACAATTGTGTTGATAGCTATAATAGAAACTCCCACAGGTGCCACTCCTATCATAAAACTAGGAGCAACGTCCTTTCGAGGAAAATTATAAAAAAACCCGCGAAACATAAAAATCGTATAAATTATAACAGTAACCGGAATTGCAATCCCTAAAACAAAAACATTAAAAAGTAAAATCCCCCGCAAATAATCTATATTTTTCATATGCATAGCCAAAAAATTACCAGCAAATACCAAAACAAAAAGGCCAACTGGCGGAAGAAACCAAAAACCTAATGCCCTACGCGGCTCAGCATGATTACTAGTTATAACCTTGTAAGGTGTAAGAAAAATAAAAAATATTCCAACAAGACAAGCTACCCACCAAAAAACAACAGCTAAAATATAAGCTGTACTCTTCGGGATAAACGATATGGGAATATTCAATAAACCTGTCGCACATATTGCTGCCGCAATAGAAATAGTTGAATAAAATTGGATTAAACTTGAATGTCTCCATTCCTTCAAAATACAATCCAAGCCAACAAAAAATCTAAATAGCATAAAAAACAATACCACCGGAAACACTACCAAAGTAACCATCAAAAAGAATCCTGCTAAATTGTGTAAAGCCCCTGTAGGTTTACCTGCAAGTAGTTGAAAAATATTAGCTAACGCTCCGGTACCCATTATAAATATAAACCAACGCGGAGAAAACCAACGCAATATATATTTAACTGTTAATTCATTCTTTAGACTTTCCTTTTTTATTTTTTCCATTTTGTTATCTCCTTTTCTAAAATTTTAATTGCATTTCCATAGAAACATAATCAGCATCATCATTCCCTGGATATATTTTTTCAATAACATCTTTACCAAAAATATGACTGTATGAAAGTACTATATTACACTGTGGATTAACTGCATAATTAACGATTAGATCTAATTCCTGAGCTAAATCATCCTCTCCATTGGTTGGCCGTGCTAAATATCCAAAAATAGAGCCTTCCTCCTGAGTTGGTCCTGAGCCCATATACCATTTATCTTTGCTTTCTGTAAGCCAAATAAAATGATAATCTGCTCTTAATGTTAATTTCTTTAAAGGCTTAGTTATTATTTGAAAAAATAAATCTTGAGTATTCATCAAATCACAAAAAGGCAAAAGCTCGTATTTTCTTGTTCCAGGTGCCATTTGAAAAAATGTTCCATGATCGTCATCTCCAGCATTATCATCACCTGAACCCATAAAGTACCCCATCCGTAGCCACGGTTTCCAAGGAAACTTAGTGAACTGATAACCAATTTCCCCATCAACCGCATAGGCCTGCTGACTTAATTCATACCAATCACCAAACTGGCCCCCACCCCAAAGTAAAACATCCAACTGACCAGGACCTAAATCATACACACCAAGTAAATGCCCCCCAATCATATGAATATCAATATTTACACCATCAGCAGATGTAGAGATACCACTGTTATCAATCCTCTGAGTTACATTTCTATCATCTTTATAATTATAATAAAAACCAGCTATTTCAACTCCCGAAAGCAATACTCCCTGTTTTGCAGTCAAAGTAGCAGTAGTAATTTTTATATCCTCAATAGTTTCGTTCATACCTTTTTCCCAACCACCTTGAGTTGGATAAAAAAATGAAGACGTAAAATTAATTTTGTCATTATCATAGCTAAATAGCCCTCCATCAAAACTTCTGCTAAAAGCCGACCAGCCAAAAGAACTAATTAACCTATCGGCCAAACGCATTTTTTTCACAGTATTAAACTTCTTTCCATCGGCTTTATTTAAAACCTCTAAACCATCACAATACTCAAATCGTCCAGCTTTTAAAGAAATACTCTGGTCAAGTATATTTTGAAACTGCAAATACGCCTGATGAACCCCAAACTTATAAGGATTCTCTTGCTTATTATGCAAATAATATAAACCTCCCATTCCTAAAGGCCCATTTGGCGAAGAAGAAACCGCATCATCAGGCAAACCAAACATATGCACGTATTGAGGTTGAACAAAAATATTCATATACCTTGAGCTAAACTTTAGATTAAGGCGTGTCCTCTGAAAACCATAACTATACTCGTTATTATCAGATAAGGCCTCAAACCAATTCCAATAGGCATACCTAGTAATAATTTCTCCGCCCAAAGTCAATTTTTTATCTTTGTCTTCAAATTGATACAACTGCAGCCCACCGTCTTCAAATGAATATACACTCTCAGAAAATGCTTCCTTGACTGTTTCTTCTGCAGCAAATGCAGTACCGACAAAAAAAGCCCCGAGTGAAAACATTACAACAAAAAATAGAATATTTTGAGATTTAGTCATTTTCAATACCGTCTGAAACATAATCTACCTCCATTTTCTCAAACACTTTATTTAATATTTCTGTTATCTGTTTTTCATCTTGAATGCTACTAGTAGCCATAACAACTTTACCATTTTTAAAATAAACAGTAAAAGGTAACCCCATGAATAAAACACATTCCGGTAAATTTCTGATAAAAGAAGCGCCAGGAATATCAAAATCCATGTCTCTCATTTGAACATGCGGATACTTTGATTCCAATTCCTCCATAACAGCATAAACTGGAACGCACATTGGCCCCATTCGTCCACAGCAAATCATAACATCAGTATTTTTTTTAATTAATTCCTCAATTTCTTCACGACTTTCCACATGTTTAAGATTTGTATCTAACATTATCCTTCCTCCTGTTATATTTAACTTAACCTTTTAAAAATAAAAAACTCCTTATTAACCTTGGCAAAAGATTATCATCTTTGTCCGCCACCGCCTTTTCCTCCACCTCTACCATCACGTGGGCCTCTTCCTAAACCTCTACCCATTCCGCGCCCCATGCCTCTGCCACTACCGCCTCCCATACCAAAATCGGAGCCAGAAGGCATCTGCCCTTTTCTAGAATCAAAATTCTGTTGTAATCCTGTACCGGCATAGATCGCTCCTTGAGGACAAACCGGAACACATCTACTACAATCTATACACTTATCAGCATTAATCTTAGCCTTACCGCTAACCATTGATATTGCCTGAACTGAACAAGCTTCAACACAAACACCACACCCTACACATTTTTCATTATCCACTTTAAACATCTTTAAAATCTCCTTCGTTAAGCGATTACCAATATCATTATGCCTTTAATACTCATCGTAAAGACACTCCTTAAATATTATATTTTAAAACAAAACTTAATTTTTCTAGCTCTTTTTTCAAATCAAAATGTAATAATTTTATCTGCTTCCTTCACCCAATCTGCTAATTCAGTCATTTTTGCTTCTTGAGTACCTTCAAAATAAGGCTCTCCTTTATGAACACCACATCTGGCTTTACAAGTACTACAGACTTTAACCGGAACATCTTTAGCTATTAAATCCTTTAGCATCTTTCCTAAATCAAAAAATCCTTCTGGCGGCCTAGCTATATCCCGAGCCATATCTACTGAGTCATTCATCAAAAAAAGTTTTACTTCAACTCTTATATCAAGCAATTTATCCACAAGCCGTAAACCGTTCCAAGTTACATCCGTCCCATCATATGGATTGCGATTAAAAATAATCAATGTCTTCATCCTTCTCCTCCTAGTTAAATTATATTTTTTATCAATTTCGCAACATAAATTCTAATTCAAAATTATAATAATTTATTTTTCTTCAACACATCAAAAATTTCCTTTATCAAATCAGGATTTTTCAAAAAATAACATTTTCTCTTTCCTTCCTGACACCAGTCAACAATGTCATTTGATCTTAATAAAGATAGATGTTGTGAAGCATTCGGTTGATTTATCTCTAACAGGTCTCCTATGTCACTAACACATTTTTTACCTTTCAACAATTCTATGATCATCTCAACGCGAGCAGGATGTGACAGAGCATTAAAAAAATTAAGAGTTTTCCTATAATCAATAACTTTCATTTTAACCTCCTTTATATTCAGATATTCGAATATGTTTATATCATAGAACAAAAAATATGTCAACACATTTTTACTAATTATCCTTTTAATTATTTTTTAAAACAAAAAAGAAGGTTTGAGCGCAGATAGATAATAATTCTAAACTTAATAAACCTTAAAGATAAAAATTACTTTTGAAATGTTTTATCGCTTCCTAGAATTAAGCATCATAAATTATAAAAACAAAAAAGTCATTTCGATAAAAAAGCATTAACAAGCATAAATACTGCTGCAATTAAAGTAGTATATGCAAAAATTTTCTTCAAATTATTAGGTTTAGTTTTTAATGACACCTTTCCTCCAATCACCCCACCAAGTACTGCTACAACCATCAAAGGAATCGCCCAATAAAAATTAAAATCTCCAGCAGCAGTATGCCCCAAAAAACCCATCAAAGCCGTAACCGCTACCATAGCTGAAGAAGTACCTATAGCAACTCGCATAGGAACACCACAAGCAAGAACCATCAAGGGAATTTTAAAACTCCCTCCTGATATACCAACCATTCCTGCAACTAATCCCGTCAATGCCGTAATCGGAATTGCCAACCAAAGATTAACAACATAACTATTATCACCAAATTTACGTGGCCAAAAACCAAAACGTTTGCGGTTATCCTGAGGTCTTTCCTTGACAGGATAAAGCATAAAAAGACCAGCGACAACTAATAAAAAAGCAAAAACAAATTTCAAAACATTACCGCTAAATAAATGAGCATAATAACCACCAACAAACGCCATTACATCAGTCGGAGGATCAATAACTAATGCCAACTTCCAATCAATGGTTCTACTTTTCTGAAAAACCAATAATGCCGCAACAGCTGTGCAGAATAGAATAAGCTGAGCAATAGTCGCCGCCTGATGTATAGCAAGCCCCGCAATAATCAAAGTAGGAACATAAAAATTACCCCCACCACGACCAGTCATAGCCATAACAATAGCTATAACAAATATAACAACCGAAACGACAACAATCGAAATCATAAGCTCTTCCCCACGGCTTTCAACACATAATCCGGCTTTAAACAACCCACAATCTCAGATAATCCAGCAGTTAAAATTTTCACATCTGTATACCCCTTCAGCCTCAAATAAGTATAAACAATCGCTGCCCTGACAACAGACGAACAAAAAACAATTATCGTCTTATCATCTGGAATCTCAGCAAACCTATCAGACATATCCGAAATAGGAATATTGAACGCAAAATCAAACCGAACATAGTTAATCTCTTCTTTAGTTCGAACATCAATAATAAAAGCTTTATTGTCTCGAAACGATTCAAGTGCTTTCTCCACAGAAATCTTATGCCTTCCGCTACCAAAAAACTCCAAATCAAAATCCTTCAACAATTTATCAAATTTTTCCATCTTGGAAACCTCCGTTTTTATTCACTTTTTATAATTTAGCTCGCTATGATGTTCGGTCTAAAATATCCACTTTTGAAAAAATAATAATACTATTCTCAACATTTTAAAGCTTCACAATAGAAAATCCAACATGACTCAACCTATAAGAACGTCTTATCACAAAAATTCCATGGTGAGTTGTAACTCATATTGCGAAAATATTCAACGCAAAATCCCTATTCTGTTTTTTGTTGGTTTCACTACCTTACAAAATAACAGATTTTGAAAGCTATGGGGCATTTTTTTTACCCTCTAATTGTCGCACTTGTGATTACAATCTTCTTCCAAAGAAAGGGAGTTGACCCCTTTTATATTTATTCTTTTCCCCAAAATTGGTCGGCTTCTTTTTCCATTTTTTCTAGTCTTGTATAGTAATCAGGAAACTCATTAAGATGAGCTAAGGCTATCTTTCCTGTTATTAAAGGGTCATCATCGGTTACATTGGTAGAAGAATCTACCTGCCCATGTTCTAATTCTACATCCATACCAATACAGAATTGTTCAATGTCAAATTTATCCCACTTTATGCCTAGCTTCTCACCTATTTCTTTTGCTTCCTGATGACTAAAATGTTTTTTGTCTCCCATGTTTTTCCCTCCTATTTTAAATTTTAAACAATATCAAAAATATTTTGCCTATTAATTAACAGACTTTCTACCCACAAAAAAACCGATAACAAAACCAATAATTACTCTTGCCAACCCTGCCAAAGATATTGTTAGTATTTCATTACTTATTGATGGAACTGTGTAATTAGATAACGGACTTACAAAAGTCGGTGCAGCCTGATGAAGAAAATTAAATTTTTTAAATTTATAACACTAGAATTTTGTTAATCAGATTTTTGTCCTGAAACAACCACAAAACCACCTTTACCATATCCTTTTATTGGTTCCTGAATTGAACTAATGTTTCCTAACAAATCAAATATTGTTTGATAATAATTAATCTTTTTAAAACCTGAATCGCTAAGCATTTTGCTCAGATCTTTTATACCAAAAAATTTAGCTTGCTTGTAAAAAATACTCTTCTTCTTCTGATAAAATTTTCCCAAAAAGCTATTCTTATCAACTATGCCAAGAACTATTCGACCATTACTCTTTAAGACTCTAAAAGACTCCTCTAAAACTTTTACAGGATCATTTACAAAGCATAAACTAATTATAATAGCTACATAGTCAAATTTATCATGCCAAAAAGGAAGATCTTCACCAAATCCCCAACGAGTCTTTATGCCCCGTTCATTGGCTATTCCTAACATCTCTGCTGATGGATCAAGACCAAAAGTAATGCCTAAAGGCTTAGCAAACCGACCAGTACCAACGCCAATCTCTAACCCTTTACCAAAGGTTGGTAAAACTTTTTTTAATGCTTTTAACTCAGATAAATAGACAAATCGATTTTTATCATACCAATAATCGTATTCCTTGGAATGCCGATCAAACACGCTCATCTTCAAATCTCTCCCCACCAACCATCATAAAATTTATCTAAATGCTTATAGAAATCCTTATCATAAGAGCTTCTCTTGACATCTTTCGCTTTAAAAGAATACCTGTAGCCAGTACAATAAGCTGACAATAAATCCTTAGCATGAGATATTTTTTTAAATTTCTCCTCGCATTCAGCTTTTTTCTCATCCTTACATTTATCAGGATGATACTTTAAAGCTAACTTACGATATACCAAATTGATATCATCTATAGTAGCATATTCAGCTAAGCCCAATATCTTTCTTGCTTGATCAATTTCCTTAAAATCCGACATTTACTATACCCTCTTACTCCAATATAACTGTTATTTAAAAAAATACCATAACAAAAATTCCGAATACAATAAATGGTGTATGCTCTTTTAATTCTTTAGCAATATCGTTAATCATTTCTTATACTTGGAATACTTGACCAGCCTCTATGAATATGAAATTGTCCCCATAATCTTGCTTAAAAAGCATCTGAGCATTATATCCAGTACAATGAGTTGGACCGATTTTCTCAACCCCCATATCTTTCAGTTTCTCAACAATTATCCTTACCTCACGTTTATCCTTATCAATCATATGAAACCCACCAAATAGCATATTAATCTTATGCTTAGGAAATGCATCTTTAATTTTATCTACAATTCGTATAATTCCCGGATGTGAACAACCAACAACAACTGCAAGACCATGTTCTGTTTCAACAACTAAAGCTTGTTCAGCTATATAATTATCTTTGTATCTGCCAGCAATTTCTCCAGTAACATAGATATTCTCAGCAATTTGCTCAAAATCACTAGACTCAACAAGCGTCCCACCAGCTTTATTAACTTTTTCTTTAAAAATAGGGCTAAATCCAAAGCAACCATAAACCTTAAGGCCTTTATTTAGCTTCAAAATATCCCATAATCCACCAGTATGATCCCAATGATCATGAGAAATTACTACTGCTTCAATAGCAGATATATCAACTCCCATATACTTTGCATTAGCAAATAGGTATTCTCCTTTTTCTCCAGTATCAAATAGTATACGATTATCAACTAAACAGGAAAATCCCCAACCACTAATTAATTTTTCGTTTAAAACATTATTGTCAAAAATAATTTTAATTTCCATAAACTAACATTTGTGGTTCTTTTTTATCACGAACTGGTAATTTAGCTTCACTAACAAAAACATTAAATTTACCCATTTTTAAACTTTTACCATTACCATTGTTACAAATAATATATTGCTTATTTAAACTCAAGTTTTCTATTAGCTTCTGATCAGAGCTATAACGGCTTATAAAGTCTAACCCTTTTTTTGTTAAAACAAAAACTGGTATCTTTTTTGAAACTTGAAGAATAGCATCTGGGGCAATTATTTCTCTGAGGTTAGATGAAGCACAACTCCATGCTAAATCAGCGTATTCACTTATTTCCTTAATTCTTGCCTGGTTAATGCCTGTAGTACAAATTGCTAAAGAAGTTAAAGAAACCTTAAGGCTTTCCTCCACTTGCCTAAACAGACTAAATGATTCCTCCATGGAAGCATTAATTGTAACAGCAATATTCTTATATCCCAAAGAAGCCGCTTTTTTTACTCCCTCAAGCTGATTAATAGATGCCGAAGAAGAAACTACATGACATCGATCAGTTTTTAATTTACTTATAATTTTATTAATTGGTGTAGTGAAAAAGACACCATTCATTCTGGCGCCAATCCCTTGAATAATTTCTGGCCTATCTACAATAACCGTACCCGCCCCTTCACAAACGACCACTGCTGCATCAATAAATTTATTTTGCATAGCATACATAAGCATTTCTGAAGCACCATAGGGAACAGCAATCGTATTCCTAATTAATTCTCTGTTTTCAGTAAAATGTCCAAACTTTTGTATTTTTTCTTCAACAACTTCTCTAATCATATCTTTAATCCCTTCAAGATTATCTTTACTCCCTAAGTTTTTGTATAAAAATTCAGCTAAAGGACAATATCTCATACATGGATCAGTCATTCCAATAACTTTTCCTTTAGATATTATTACATAAGAAGAATAAAACCTTACAATATGCAAATCGGTGAGATATGGTTTATCTTTTTGAATCTGGGCTAATAATTCCTTATACCCGACAATCATTTTTTTCTTTTTTCAACGGCATGATAAAAAAGAATAACATCACCAACGTTACAATTAACTTCCCGGGCTATAACCGGACATTTTGCCATAAACATAAAAAATATCGGACGCCTAGTATTAGATAAAGCTTCAAAATTACCTTGCCCTTTACTTATAATCATATCAGCATTACGATATACTTTTAAAAACTTTTTAGAGCATAAAGAAAGAACTGTTCCGGGAGCATCAACACCACTAGACATAACTTTTGCTATTTTATCAATTCCACAATAATAAGCATCCTCAATTAAAGCATCATTGATAGCTGGTTTCTCTTTAACCGCATAAATTATCTCTTTGCTGCTATCAACTCTTTTTATTTCTTCAATCAAAACTCGATCAAACACTGTTTCGCCAGCATTGTCAGCTAAATAAAGAATAGTTTGTGCTTTCTTTAAACAACTTTTAAACTCAGCATAATTAAAAATAGCTCTACTTTCTTTCTTAATAGTTTTGCTTTCTTGCTTTAAAATCTTTTTTAATTCATCGTTAACATTTAATGAATGCTTAGCCCCGTAATCAATAATATTCCCAGCAATAGCTAATTCAGTCGCCATCAATAGTTTATCCTGAGAATGGTTAACCTTACTTTTAAGTTTCGGGTAAACTTTTAAAGCCATATCATTGCTTTGTTTTTTGACATGACTATATGGATCATATTTTTTAGTTAGCTTATACATCTGTTGATGAATAACTCTAGCCATCTCAGGAGGGGAAGATTCTAAGGAAATCTTCGGAATAATTCTTGCTAATTGATCAAGTACTTTTTTCTGGGTCTTTTTACTTGCTCCACTCATTCTCGAAGAATAAAGCGCTTGGCGAAAAAAGCAAGGTATACAGTCTAAGTAGGTTTTCATGACACTTTCCCTATTCCTCTCATTTATTCAGCACCACCAAGCACAACCTTCAACTTATTCCATATTTCTTTTATTTGTTTGCTACTTTTTCCTTCAGAATATTCAATTATTGTTTTTCCCTCTACCATCGCTTTAACTATAGTCTTATCAAAACCAATTTTTCCAATAAAAGGCACTTTTTCTTCATTGCAATATTCTTCTATTTTTTCAGTCATATCAATATTTAAATCATATTTGTTCACAACTAATAAAACCGGTATTTTAAAATGCCTAGCCATTTCAATAACTCTTTTGGCATCATGCAGCCCGGATAATGTTGGCTCAGTCACAACCAAAGCACAATCTACTCCGCTAACAGAAGCAATCACCGGACAGCCAATTCCAGGAGATCCATCAATAATAACCCAATCGGCATTTATTTCCTCAGCAATCTCTTTAGCCTTTTTTCTGACTAACGCTACTAATTTTCCGGAATTTTCTTCAGCTACCCCTAATTTAGCATGGGCCATAGGCCCGAATCTAGTATCAGAAATAAACCATTCCCCAGCTAAATTTTCTTTCATTTCAATAGCTTTTTGGGGACAAGCAAAGCCACAAAAGGAACAGCCTTCACAAGACACAGGATCAATAATAAAATCACTGCTTATAGCGTCAAACCGGCATAATTTTACACATAACCCGCATTGATTACATTTATTTTTATCAATAAATGCACTAACACCACTACAAAAATCATTTCTTTCTTTTATTTTCGGTGTAAGTAACAAATGTAGGTCAGCAGCATCAACATCGCAATCAGCAAAAACAGAATTTTTAGCTAAAGCAGCAAAACTCGCAGTAATTACAGTCTTACCAGTTCCTCCCTTTCCACTTATAATAACAATTTGCTTCATTACATCTATCCTTTTAACTCACATTTTACTATAAGCATCTTGTGCCGCTAAAACAAGAGGGTAAGCAGTCGGTGAACTAGTCAGATAAGGATGAGTTGCCATCTGAAGAGTTTCCAGTTCTGTAAGCGACATTCGTTTTTGAATAACAATTCCTATTAAATTTATAAGCTGAGCACAAGACATTCCACAACTAACTTGTCCACCTAAAATTATTCCGGACTGCTTAGAAAAAATTAGCTTAACTTTACTTTTTACTGCTCCCGGCAAAGTAGCTGGATGTTTGTCAACACCATCGACTACACCACAGACTATTTCAAAACCTTCTTTTAAGGCGGTTTTCTCAGTAAGTCCTGCTGAACCTAAAACGATTCCATCAATATAAGTCGAATAAATTGCAATTGTTCCTTTATTTTCACGAACAACTTTTATTTGATATAAATTTGCACCAGCTATTCTAGCTTCAGCTGTAGCTGTTGAAGCAAGCATAACCGGAATAGCTTTTCTGGTATAAAAATCACGTTTACAAGAGCAATCACCAACAGCAAAAATATCAGAATCTGAAGTACGCATATATTCATCAACTAAAATACCTTTACAATGCCCGATTTCAAGTCCAGCATCTGTCGCAAGTTTAATATTAGGTCGAGATCCAACGCCTAAGATAACACCGTCGGCATCTATTGTTTGACCATTTGAAAAACGTACCTTTTCTACCTCTTTAGCACCAATAATTTCCTCAACACAGGCCCCGGTAAGAACGTCTACACCATTCTTCTTAAGCCTCTTCTCAGCAGTCTCCGAAAATTCGGGATCAAACGAATTGATTAATAAACCAGGAAGCATTTCGACTAAAGTAACTTTCATACCTTGAATTTTTGAAAGTTCATCAGCAAATTCAACACCAATAAAACCTCCGCCGATAACCAAAATATGCTTTGACTTTTTCACTTTAGAAATTACATTCTTTAAATAATCCATATCTTTGTAGACAGGGTAAACTCCTTCTTTATCTATACCTTTTATCGGAAGAACAATTGGAGTAGATCCTACGGCTATAATTAATTTCTCATATCCATACTCTTTAGAATCTTTGGTAATCACTTTTTTTTCAGTTCGGTCAATTTTCACAGCTTCATCAATGATTACCTTTATATTATTTTTTTCTAACGCCGCATTACTTAGTTTATTATCATCTGGGTTATCTAGGCTAGCAAACATATATGGAATACCACAAGGTATGCAACCATTAGCTATACTTTTCATGATTACAGTTTCTTTACCTGGATAATATCTTTTTGCTGTAACGGCACCAATCACTCCTGCCGGCCCACCACCAAGTACTAATACATCTATTTTCTTATCCATAATTAATCCTAGCCTCCTTAAATAGTTTTCAACATTACACACAACCCATAAACAACATCAATATGATTTTGCTTACAAAACTCTATTGCTTCTTTACTTTCAGCTCCCGGCTGAATCCATATACGATTAATATTAAGTTCCTTGCAATCTTTAATAATATCCTCTGTAACTTTAGGTGGAGTAACAATATTCATCACATCAATATTGCTAGAAATATCTTTAACACTTGGATAACACTTTACTCCTTCAACCTCGCTTACTCCCGGATTAACTGGAAATACTTCATGGCCCTTTTCTTGCAGAGTTTTAAAAATGCGCCAAGCTACTTTTGTTTCATTACGAAATGACCCCGCTACAGCAAAACTCTTCTGACTTAAAAAATCTTTAACTAAATTTTCCATTTTTAATTTTCATAAACAATTCTTGAAAATCATCAATATATTCTGGCAATGCCTCAACAATAGGTATACCTTTGGAATAACTGGAAGCTATCGCTTTTTTAAACGGTATTTTCATTAATATTGGTATCTTTTCATTTTTACAGTAAATATCAGTTTTTTCATCACCTAAATCAGAACGGTTTATTACTACACCATATGGTATTTTTAACTTTCTCAACACTTCAACTGCTAAAATCAAATCATTAAGACCAAATGGTGTAGGTTCAGTAACAAGAATGCAAAAATCACTTCCTTTAATTGATTCTATTACTGGACAAGATGTACCCGGAGGCGCATCGATAATATTTACTCTGGCAAGGTTCATATGTTTTTTAACCGCTCTAATCAGTGGCGGACTCATCGCTTGCCCAATATTAAGTTTTCCGTGAATAAACTCTAAATCATCACCTTTCTCTGTCTGTCTGCTACCTATTTCAATAATTCCTATTTCATTATCAACTTCTTTTATTGCTTTTTGAGGACAAAAATAAGCACAAGAACCACAACCATGGCAAAGATCAGGAAAAACTAAAACATCGTTTTTTAATACCGCTAAGGCATTGTAAACACAAACTTCCTTACAGCGACCACAGCCATTACACTTAGTCTTATCTATTTCTGGCACAGGAATAAAAACAGATATTTTTTGATGAATTTGAGGCTTAATAAAAATATGAGAATTCGGTTCCTCAACATCACAGTCTAATATCTGTGCATTCTTAATAGACAAAGCAAGACTAGTCGCAATGGTAGTTTTACCGGTTCCGCCTTTTCCACTAGCAATTGAAATAATCATTTATTTTTACTACCTTTAAATATTTTTAATTAGAAGCAATTAATACTTCCTGAAATTTACTACTTAACTTTTGTATATTAAACTTCTTGTCTTGAAAATATTCTTTAATTTGTTTTAAGCCAATCTTGCCCGGATGATGACTTCGTCCTTCTTGTTGATGAATTTTATCTACTAATTCTAACCCTTGAGCTGTAAAATCGCTTAAGACTATTTTTCCCTTAGGTTTGAGAACTCGGATAATCTCATCCATAACTAAAAAAGCATTATCTAGATGATGCACTGTGTTTGCCGAAATAACTATATCAAAAGAATCATTTGCAAAACTCATAGCTTCGCCATTTTCTACTTTAAAATCAACATTTTTTTCTAAACCTAAATGTTGGATATTCATTTTAGCATAATTTTGCTCTTCTTGCGAAGGATCAATAGTTATAAACTTAAAATCCTCTTGAGCTAAAGCCATGGTTAAGTGACCTTTGCCTGTTCCGATTTCTAGTATATCACCATAAAAAGGACGAGCTTTATCAATGATAAACTTTCTTTCCTTTTCAGTATCACAACCAAACTTTTTATAAAGGTTTACCCGCTCAAGATATTTCTCTCTATTATCTATAATCTCTTTTGTCATTTTTATTCCCTTATTAGTTTAGCCCCACATTTAGAGCATTGCAAAGAATTGCAAGGAATACCCGGCTGATGTTCTACTTTAATGCCACATGATGGACAAATACAATATCCACTCGGACCTTGACCAGCAGCGCCACCACCAATCCCACTAAAGCTTTTCTTTTGACCTTGCCTGAATCCTCCACCTGCACCACCAGATCCTTGACCTAATGGGCCCTTACCATCTTTATTTGGCATATTACACCCCCTATTTAAACATTAAACTACACAACGATCACGCTTAATCGACCATTTGCCAATTATTGCTTTTTTTATTTTTAGGTTTTATTGCTCAAGAGAGAACAAACGCTAATACAAACTTTATAATCTTTAAATTTATCCTTGTCAGTTTTAAAAACTTATTTACTACCTTTTCTAAAATTACTTTCCAGTCCCAAAATGTGAATCTACACTCGGACCATCAGTTGTTTTTAATTCTTCTTTTTTATAACTTTCAACCGCACTACTAATTTTTCCAGACACCCCCGTAACCACTTTAATACCAGCTGCATTTAAAGTTCGAAAAGCATTAGGCCCAACATTGCCTGTAAGTACTACAGTTGCTTTATTTTCTAAAATAAACTGCCCTGCCTGAATTCCAGAACCACCCATACTATCCATATATGGATTTTTAATTGCTTCAAAATCTAATGACTCTGTATCAACAATAACAAAATACTGACAACGACCAAAACGAGGATCAACCTCTGAATCTAAATTATCTCCCTGTGAAGTAATACACACCTTCATATTTCTTTCCTCCTTCAATAATCTTACTTTAGATTATACTAACAATAACCACTTAATTACACTTGGTATTCTTTAATGATCACACTCTTCTTTTTCCGGATTATCACAAACTGTCTTGTCTATGCCATATCCTCTACCAGCTCCTGGTTGGCAAAGGCTTTCACCACCTTTAAGAGTCCCAGAAACAACCTGAGCAACCACATCATTAATCTTACCACTTATTCCCATTATTGTTTCAATTCCAGACTGTACGAATAGCTCCTGAGCCCGCATTCCCATGCCTCCAGCAATAATAGCACTAACACCTTTTTCACGTAAAAATTGTGGTAAAAAACCCGGATGATGCCCGGGATTAGCTATGGTATCAGTTTTAACTACTTGTTTATCCTGTATCTCTACAATGGTAAATGAAGGACATCGACCAAAATGAGCTGATACCACATCACCATCTGTTGAAATTGCTACTTTCAAAAATAACCTCCTTGCTTAAAAAAATGAAAACAGACGAGAATAGAAAATAATATCTACTCCCGTCTATTTGTTCATATTACTTATTCTCACTAGATCCAGAGCTAGATTCTAACTCTTTTAGCCGTGCATTTATTGCCTTAGCTTCTTCCTGTAAATACAAAGCTTGCTCACGAAGAACCTCTACTTCATTTTGAGAATTAATGTTGGCTCCATAGGCATTACCATAAGCAGGAACTGCCCGACCAAAACCTTGGCCTCTACCAAAACCACGACCCATGCCATAACCTCTACCAAAACCACGACCATACCCAAAACCACCACGCATAGGAACCATGGCTGCATTACCTTGCACAGGAGAACCAACACAATATCCTCTACCGCCACCTGTAAATGCTCCTTGTCCTCTTGGCCCTGTCCCATTAAATCCTGGCATCCTAATCACCTCCTTAGAATAATTATTATCCTTTAATCATAAAATATCAATCTTACTTTTTACTTTTACACCGATCACATAATCCATAAAATTGGATAATATGCTTGCTTATTTCAAAATTATATCTTTTTGAAAGACTTTTCTCTGTTCTTTTCAATAACTCAATTTCATCATCAATAAAATCTGTATACTCTATAATTCGATAACACTTCATGCATACTAAATGATGATGGTGATCTTTTACTGCAGTTTCTTGAGCTAACTCATATCTTGCCCGATTATCACCAAAATCAAATTTATAAACTATCCCTAACTCTGTAAGAAGTTCTAATGTTCGATATACAGTAGCTAGGCCTCCTGAAGGATGAACCTTGCGAATTTGCTCATATATCTCCTCAGCACTAAGATGCTTAGTCGTTTTAGTCAAAACATCTAAAATAGCATCTCTTGAGGGGGTTATTTTGTATCCACAATCTCTAAATTGTTCATGGTACCACCCCCGATTTTGTTGCCCTTGACATCTTCTTCGCATACTCTCTTTTCTCCTAAATGAGAATGATTATCAGTCTCATTTAAAGTATACAATATTAATTTTCTTTTGTCAAGGATGATAAATAAAACAATCTTTCCTCCTCTCAAAGAGACCGCTAATAATGGAAACGGTACAAAATCAAGCAAATAGAATGCAGACAAAAACATCCAATAATTGTAATTGCTAAAGACAAAAAATTATTGACTGGTTAGAACATCACTAGCTTTAATTAGAGAATCTGAAAGCCTCAACCACTCAACAACTAATTTACGTAACTGGATATTATGAGTAATTTTATTAAACTTATTATTTTCAAGTTTATTTACTTCATCAATCAAATCATTTAGAGTCGATCTTCCCAAAGAATAATTTTCTTTCTCATCTTTAGCTATTTCTTCAGCTAATTTAATTTTTTCTCCAGCCACAATGATTAAGGCTTCTTCCCTTTTCATTTGGTTATTTAAGTTTTTTAAATCGGTATAAAGCCTAACACTCGTTGTTTCCGAAGAAAGTTTTGTTTTACGAAAATCTATTTTTGAAGTTTCATAATTAGCCCTATCAACTTGATCGGGAAAAGGCCATTCTACTGACATTCCAGCGTAAGCAGTTTTATTGCTTAAGTCTACTGTGTGGTTTGCACCTTCCCAAACATAACCTAAAAGTAAGTTTATTGAAGGAAGAAGCTCATCAGCTTCTTTCTCAACTACTAAAGAACTTTTATCTTCAAGCAATTTAAGAACCTTTGATGTCCGACTGAATAGGTCGAAAGCCTTGTAATCCTTTTCAAAATCAATATTTAAATCAGCGTAAAGCAAAGGTTCTTTAGGTTCAAAAGCATTATCTTTATACCGCATAGCCTCTTTGACCTGATTTGAATAGTCATCATATTGATTCCTACGAGTAATAACATTTTCTTTTTTTTCTAAAACCTGCAAGGTTATTTTATTTACATCAATAGGTAAAGCAATCTTGCTCTGATGACGTTCTTTTATATTTTCTAAAAGTTTCAAATTTTCATTGTAAGAATTCTCAGCAGTTCTTAAGTTCTCATAAGCTGAATACCAATCATAATAAAGAGTAATAAGTACTGCTAGATAATCTTCATAAGCCTCAGCAATTTGATACCTGGCTACATCTATTTCAATACCAACAATTTTATCTAAAAGACGAGTATTACGACCAAAAGCATTTCTAGCAATTGGTTGAGACAACTCAAGAGCTACGTCAGAAGTAACATCACGAGTTGAGGTAGCAACAGAAGAACTATATTCAGCTGAAATATCAGTTCCCAAGTAAGGGAAAAGCTTACTTAAAGAAACAGTATTTTCGGTATCTTCTTCTTTAGGGTTATATAAAAAATTATATTTACTCTCAATTTCAAGAATTAAATCTTTAGCCGGAAGATCAATATCTTTTCTATATTTCAGTTTTAATTCCTCAACAAGGATTTGTTGAAAAGCTGTATCTTCTCGGCAAGATATATCAATAAAATCCTTGATAGTTATTACTCGGATTTTTTTTTCAGCATAACCATTTGCAACTAAAAAAAAACTAATTATCAGGAAAATTATATGTTTTATTTTCATATTTATCTTATGTCTTAACCGCTAATTTAAGTTTCCTTTCCATAATGATACTAAAAACACAAGGAATCAAGAAAAGAGTTATTACTGTACCAAAAATCAATCCCCAGCAAAGCGCTAACATCATTTGAGCAAGCATGGCATCATATCCAGCCCAACCATAAGCTGTAGGAATAATTCCAGCTACAGTAGTAAGGGTTGTAAGGATTACTGCTCGTAACCGAGTCTGAGCAATATTACCAATCTGTTGATGAAGTTTCCCCGGAGCTAGGCTATAATCAAACTGATTATCTAATTTCGTAAGCATAATAATGGCATCATTTACTACTACTCCAGAAAGCCCTAAGGCTCCAATTACCGCAAAAAAACCATATAAAGAGATTCCATGTAACCAAAAAGCTAAAATTATACCAACCACTCCAAATGGTATAGAAAGCATAATTATAAAAGGTTTTCCTAATGAATTAAACAATAATACTAAAATCAAATAAATAAAAACAATAGCCAGAGTAATTGCTAAACCAAAATCTTTACGGGATTCCCGAGTATCCCTAACTTCTCCACCAAACTCAATAATAGTTGAAGGGTAAAGTTTACTAACGCTAGGAAAAATCTCTTCTTCAAAATAACGCGCAATCTCCAAAGGTGTACGCTTAGCCTTTGGCTGTAAATCGGCATCAATTCTAGTTATACGCTTTAAATCTTCCCGACTTAAGGAATCCGGTTTAAAACTCTCTTCTAGGATAATAACGTCTCTTAAGGGTACTAAATATTGGCCACTATTTTCTACGGGTAGTTCAAGAACCTTATTAATGTCATTTTTAGCTTCTTCTATGGTAGTAAGCCTTACATAAATTTCCTCATCATCCTCCATGAATTCATAAAGAATCTTACCTTCTAAGGCTGCTCGTATAGTTTTCGCAATATTTGAAGGATTAATCCCTAACCGTCGTATCTTATCACGATTTAACTTTATCCGATATTCAGGATTTAAAATAGGTTGATCAATTTCTACATTTGTAAGTGATGGATGTTTTTTCATAGCTTCGGCAATTTTCTCACTAACCTGATTACGTAATGTATCATTATTCTCTTTAATAAGAATTTCAATAGGACTTTCACCAGGCTGACCATGCCATGTTTTACTAAATCGAATATTAGAAATATCCTTTATGTCAGTAAATTTACTTTCCCATTCTTTGATAAGCTGATCAGCGCTTTTTTTGCGTTTTTCTTTGGGTAAAATCTCTATTTGTATACGCATTTTGTTTTCCTGAGAAGCTGACCCTCGTCGAGTTCGAGCAATCTGGTTGCGAAATCCAACAACTCCTTTACCAATATACTTAGAAATAACATTCTCTAAAGGCTGTGCCAAAAGCGCTGTTTCATAACGACTACTTCCGGCTGGAGCTTCAGCACTAAGGCTAATTTGACGAGTTTCTTCACCAGGGAACATAACAAATTTCATCTTAAAAGCACCAATAAAAAGTGCAACCATAAACATAAAAACAAAAATTCCTAAAATAATTCCTTTAAAAGAAAGCACCTTTTCTATATATTTACCATAAATCTGCTCCCACCGATCAAACCAGTGTTCGCTATCAGGAGTTTTTAATGAGATCTGTTTTTTAATTACTTTTATTTTTCTCAAAAACCGCATAAAAAAAGCACTAATTTTATTAATAAAATTATCTAAAGGAAGAATCATATGACTAGGGAGAATTATCAAAGCCTCAATCAAACTTCCAAATAAAATGACCATAACAATAAAAGGAATAAATTTCACCATCGCACCAAATCTGGCTGAGAAAAACCACAACGGAACAAAAGTAACGCAAGTTGTGAGAATACTTGCAACCACCGGCAAAAACACATAGGAAGTCCCTTTTACTGCTGCATCTTCAAGTAAAAACCCTTGCCTTCTCATCCGAGTTATATTCTCTGAAACCACAATCGCATCATCTACAACCATACCCATAACAATAATTACCGCAGCTAAAGTAATATTATTGATCGTATAACCAGCTAAAAATGCAGCAATTAATCCAAAACAAAAAGTAAAAGGAATACCTGCTGCAACCCAAATCCCCGAACGTATATCTAAAAATAGAAACAAGCAAATAAGGATCAGAACAAATCCCATGCCGCCATTTATCCCGATAAGGGTGAGACGATTCCTAACATCAAAAGACTCATCGTCAAGAAGGACTATTTTTAAATTACCATTAGTTAAATTATTTGTATAAAAATTATCTACCTCACGAGATACAACACGAGTAGCTTCAATGATACCTGCCGATGAACTCTTAACTACGTTTAGAAATATCCCTTCATGACCGTTTATTTTTAATAAGTTTTTTGTTTTTTCATATCCTCTTACTACCTCAGCAACATCCTTTAATCGAATAACCTGACCTTCAAACCCGCCTTGAATAGCTAACTCTTTTAAGTCAGCGATATTATTGAGTTCAGCTGAAAGAGTAACTTTAGATTCTTTTAAGTTTTCAATACTACCAGCTGGCTGACGAACATTATTATCTTGAATTTCTTTTATAACCGAATTAAAGGGAATTCGATAATCAATTAGTTTTTGAGGGTTAATTTTAATATGAATTTCTTCTTTAAGATAACCACTACGATTTACTGCACTTACCTGAGACAGGCTCAATAATTTATTTTCTAAAGCCAAAGCAAAAGTCTGTAAATTTTCCCTAGATTCAACATCAAGCAAATCTTTATTTTCTAAGATAAGACCAATATCAATAATCGCTTTACGAGAAGTTTTAAAAACTCTTACTTTAGGATCATCAATTATATCTTCGGGAAGGTTAACATCTAAGGCAGCATTACGTATATCAGTAATAACCTCATCTTTATCACTAACGTTCTTATCAATTTCTACTTTAACTGAAGAAGACCCTGTTCCAGTGGAACTACTTATAGAATATATACCATCAAGGCCTCTAACTGCTTCTTCAATAGGACGAGTAACATAATATTCGACTTCTTCAGCTGAAGCCCCAGGATAAGTTGTTTGTATTCTTACCTGATCAAAAGTAATATCCGGTAGTTCTTCTTTAGGAATTTTAACCCAAGCAATAATCCCACCAATAAAAATTGTAACAAATATAATATTAGTAAGCAGATGTCTCTTTAGGAAAAACTGTATTATTTTTTCTTTCATAATAATTTATATTATACAACACTTACACAAATACGACAATTATAATCATAATTTGGACAGACAAAAAACTTAGAAAAATAAAAACTATAGATATTGGCTTAACTAGAGTTTTAGTTCTTTATTTCCTCTGCTAATAACTTTTTCTAGGCACTTAACTCCTTAAAAAATCAATTTAAAAAGAATAAACCAGTGACGAAATTATTTTAGTATCATTTTTTTTAGCATTTCTTGCTGGAAACGAATCATAATCATCAATAAAACTAAAACGTAATGACATTTTCTCATTTATTGGACTAGTCAGAGCTATTTCTAAACGCAGACGAAATTCACCAACATCTTTTAAAGAAGGGTAAAGAGTTAGATCTTGAGATATTGTGGCTGCTTTAAATATTTTTTTTTCAAAAAACGCCCTAGGTATAAGCACCAATTCATTTTTATCCGTAGCTCCATCATTATAGCTAGTATGCTCAAAGCCTAGACCAGTTTCAACCATAGCCTTCCAATCTTGGCTATCAGAAAACCAATAGCCTATGCCAACTGAAGGAATCAGCCGATAATCAACTCCAGCAAATCTATCATGATCGCCTTCTAGTTTATAAAAATTATACCAATTCTTTTCTCCAAAACTAAAGGCATAACGACCCATTCCTCGCCAATTTTGGGAATCCATTTTTTTATTAGTTGATGAATAATAGCTATCGCCCTTAATCGTAAACTCATTATGGTCAGTTTTCCGGTTTAAATAAAGACTGTTGACCATCTGGCTATTGATAGTATTGCCTCCAGACTTGTTATAGCCTAAAGAAAGCTCGCCACTCCACAACTTCTCTTTAACTACAGAAACCACTTTTTTAGGTGTTTTAACAGCTAAAAAGCTCTTGCTTACTGAAACTTGGCCCATAGCTTGAGTCTCTATTAATAAAACATTATCATTTTCGCTTATTATTTGGCCACTTATTCGGTCACCGTTTTTTAAATAAAATTCTTCAGCATAAGCCTTGTTCCAAACCAAAGAAGCACTAATTATAATCGAAATAAAAAAAATCAAAACTTTATTAATACCGCTTTGCGTTAAACTACTTTTATCGCTACTGTAAAAATTAATCTTGGAAAGGATATCTGCTCTTAAAGCCAAATTGCTTGAATCCATGAATAACACCTCATTATTTTTATTTTTAGACCTGATCCTGTTGAATCATGAATAGTTTACTGTAATGAATAAATCCCCTTTATGGTCACAACAAGAACACATCCGACCTAAGGCTTTTAATCTTAGTGTTTGACCATTTTTAGTACCTGGGTTTATTTTTAGAGTAATGATTCTGCCATCGCTAAGTTTAAACTTTATCTCACCGCCATTATTAGCAATATTAATCGGAATGCTTAAGTTAGCATGTATGTCGGTATTAATCTTCTGCAATGAGTTCGAATTATCAAAATTATATGCTGTGTACCCACCACCAGTATGGCCGCTAGTTGAATTAACACCAGCAAATACATCAGATAAATCATCAAAAAAGAAATAGCGATTATTACCTTTTGCTGATTTTGTTTTTTTAGAACCTAAATCATAAAAATGCTTCATCAGATCATCAAAATCAAAACCAGTCTGAGAAGCAAAATCTCCGGAACCAGGCCCACTTCTAAATGTATAAGCCCCTTTTTTATAATCATCATATTCTTTTCGCCTTTGGGTATCTCCCAAAGCATAGTAAGCTGAGGCAACATCCTTAAACTTCTCCTCGCACTCTTTCTTTTTTTCTTCCGAACAGCGGTCAGGATGATATTTCATGGCAAGTTTTCGATAAGCAGTTTTTATCTCTTCCTGACTTGCTGTTTTGCTTACCCCTAAAATAGAATAATAATCAGCAGTATTCATAAACTAAATCCTAAGTTTTTCGGTTTTAGATTAAAGCTAAGAATAATTTTATAATTATTTTTAATTATCTAAATTCTTTCCATCGGTTGGTTACAACAAACTAACTCACCACCACCAACTTTAGTTACTGTAACCTCGTTTCCGCAAACATTACACTTATATTTTTCGCCTATTTTTTCTACCATCACAATTCACCTCCTATCTTCAAACTTACTTTAAAAAACATCAGCAATTAAGTCAAGGTAATCTGATATCAGTCGGGTTGTTAGAAACTTTTCTCGTACTGATTCTTTGGCAGCCTTACCCATTCTTTCGCTAAGCTTAGGGTCTTTAAGAAGCCTTGTAACTCTCTCGGCACAAGCTTTATAATCATAAGGATCAACTAGGAAACCAGTTTTTCCATCTGTAATCTGGCTAGGAATACCACCAACATTGCCTGCAACAACTGGTTTTCCTTTCCAAAGCGCTTCAGCTACTACAAGCCCAAACCCTTCTCGTGTTGATTTTTGAATTATTACAGTAGAAAATCTCTGAATAGCGTTAACAATAAGCTCATTATTGCCTACTACAAACAATACATCGCCATCGTCTACAAACTTCTTTGCTTTCTTGTAAACTCTTTCATATATTTGCATACCTTCAGGGTCATCGGTAGCTAAATTGTAACAATAAAGTAACCTACAATCTATTTTTTCCTTTACAAGTTTGAATACTTCTAATACACCTTCAGGATCCTTCCAAATGTCCATACGTGACACCTGTGTAATAATTGGCTTATCTGTCGGTATATTTGATTCTTTTATATATTGCATTATCTGGTCTTGTGACAAGTCTCTATTCTTTAACGACAAAGGATCTATAGCCGGGGGAATAACTATTTGAGGAACCGGAATATCAGCCTTCCTATATTTTTCGCTTGAAATTATTATTGCATCATAGCGTATTATAAATTTTTTCAAAAATTCCCAAAGTTCTTTGTCAGGATCTGAAATATCAATATGGCATCTCCAAATCCAAGGCTGCTGTTTACGATAGAATTTTATTAAAGGAAGCGGCTGAGGATCATGAACTACTACACAATCATACCTATTAATATGAGAAAAATTTGCATATTCCTGATTTATATCCAAATATATATTTTTTATTTGTTCAGTAAGAGTAATCGGCCCACCTTGAAGAGCATTATGAAATGATTTAGTTATATCAAAAAAAGCAGGACTACCATGAATTGTACGCCATTCTGCATCTAACCCAATATCCCCCATAAGTGGTACCATTCTGCCAAGTATTTCAGCGACTCCTCCTCCTAGAAAAGTTGCATTAACATTAGCTATACGCTTACCATAAAGTTTATTAGCCTTTTTATAAATTTTTGAAATTACTTCTGCTCCTACGATATCAACATAATCTCCGACACTTCTTAGCATTAGTTACCTCCACTTTTTAAATTATAGTTTTCTTAATGTCTTTTCAATAAGAAAGATATTATTTTTGTTATTGCACTTCAAATATAATAGTCTTTTCCCTAAAAAGATAACCCCTAATTCTTAATAATTATACACCAGAATATTGTAAATAGGCAATTATTTTGATGGGATTAAATCGCAGTAATAAAAACGGTCGCCTCGCAAGACAATTTCCCCTAATTTATAAGGTATTCTTTGTTTAAATATCGGCCCATCATAAACAAAAGAGTGAAATTCCCCATTTTCTCCACAAGGGTCAACATTTTTAGGAAGTTTAGATAAAAAGTCCTGATTAAATTCCTTACCAACAAACTCTTTTCCTAGAAATTTTGAATCAACACAGCTAATTATTGCTTTAAAACCTAGATCAATAAAGGAATGGGCTAATTTTTTAGTATTCTCTCCCCACAAAGGAAATATTCCTTTCATTCCTATTATTGACAATTTATCTTCGCGATATTTTCTTAAATCCTCTAAAAAAATATCTCCAAACGCAACACAAAAAGTATTTGTCTTTTTACAATCTTCTAGAACATTCCTCATATTTGATTCATATTCTTGATTAGAACTCTTCTTAGAAACAAACACTTTAATCAGGTCAATCCCCATTGAAACTGCTTGTTGCTCTAACAACTCTTTTCTAACCCCATGTATACTGACTCTGTCATAACCCTTGGTAACAGTTGTTAGCAGGCTGAAAATATCATAGTTTTTACTTTTTTGCATCTGATAAAGAGCTAAGGTACTATCTTTTCCTCCACTCCAAGAAAATAATATTTTTTCTTTCATTTGAGGTTTTAAAAATAACTTTATCTAAAAGGTGTATTTTGTTCCCAGATACCAGGAAAATTTAGGTGTTTGATAGCCATTTACAAGCTCATAATCATCATCAAGAATATTTTCGAATCTTAAGAATGTATTGAGCTTATCATTTATTTGATAATTAAAAGAAACATTACCTAGAATGTATGATTTAAGTTTGACATTCATTGGCCAAACATAATCAATTCTATTCCCGACATAAGAAATATCCATGGCTACATCTAATTTTTTAAAAGCAGTTTTTAATTTACAAGTTACTTTATTGTCTGGTCGTCTTAAAAGTCTTGTTTCGTCTGATATTTTTTCTGCATTCATATATGTATACGATACAGTCAAGCTGGTACTGTTGCTAAAATCAAATTTTGCAAAATTTTCTATGCCGTAAATTTTTGATTTACCAATATTCTGGTATTCACCTACCTGAGAACCAGTAGAAACCCATTCAATCGCTTCTTTAATGTTGGTATGAAAATACGTCGACCCCAGGCTAAAATTATCACCAATGTTCTGCTCAAACCCGATATCGTAACTCTCCGACTCTTCAGGCCTCAAATCTAGATTACCGGAAGAAGAATCATTGAATTGATAAAGTGAAGGGGCTTTGAATCCCTGCCCAAAAGAGGCTTTAAATTTAGTGTTGGTAGGTAAAAGCACATAACTTCCTGAGACGCTAAAAGTATTATGCCGATTAAATTGTGAGTGGTCTTCGATGCGAAAAGATGTGGCAAGAAATAAATTATCAAAAGGCGTAAATATGTTTTCTATATAATAACCTTTTGTGTTACTCGTTTCTTTAGGATTTACAGACGGGCGAGAAGAAAAATAATGGCTTTCCCCTAACTCTCTTAAATAATCAAACCCAAAAATAATCTTATCAAAATCATATACCTGATAATCCCCCTGCCATTTCATTTGATAAGTCTTACCATTATACCAAGCGTTTGTATCACTACTCTCCCATGTTTTACGATAAGTACGTGTATATCCGAGAATTGCCTTGTGAAAAAAGTTATCTGACAGTTGATGCTTTAAATTAATTCCTCCCACTCCCTGGTAAAAGTAAGCATAATTATTCTCATCATCAATGCCTCCAGATGCATCATATTCATATTTAGCATAAGTATAATTTGTAAGCAACCCTACATCAATATCGTCTGTCAGCGAATAATCAAGCCTTAAAGAAGAATTAAAATTATGATAGGGATCTTTTTCATGGTTACCATCTTTATATTTACCGGAATAAAAAGCATTTATATCCGTTTGTGATACTGATAAAGAATATGCTAATCTTTCTATCTCACCTTGTGAAGAAAGCTTTTCCCGATAAGTTTGGTAACTCCCAAATTCCTGAGTAAAGGAAACTGTTGGTTCACCTTCACCTTTATGAGTTAAAAGGCTAATGGTCCCGCCAATGGAATCTGAGCCATATAATGAACTATATGGTCCTTTCAATACTTCTACTCTTTCAAGATTATCAACTGACATATAGTTATACCCATAAAAATAACCGGCAGTAACAATCGGATCGTATAACTTTATTCCATCAAGCATAACTTGAGTGTGCGAAGATTCTGCTCCTCTTATATTTACACCAGTGACACCTCCCAAACTTCCCGTAGTGGCATAACTTAAACTAGAAATATCTTTTATTGCATTGATTAAAGAAAAAACTCCTTCATCATTTAGCTCTTCAGCTAAAATAACATCTGTTGATGACGGGTTTAACGAAGTGCTTATCGCTGTCTTATAGGGCGTAACTACAATTTTCTCTAACTCTATGATCTGATCAGCAAAACAAAATTGAATAGGGAGAAATAACAAGAAAAATACCAAAAACTTCTTAGTCATCTAACTCTCCTTTATAGGGGACGGTTCTCATTGCCCTATCCCTAACTGCCACAATAAGTTATAAACACACCATTATAAATCTTTTTTAATTGGAAAAATATAGTATACTTAACAATAAAATAATAGTCTCTTCATAACAAACTGGGACGCAACGAGTAAAAAAAGAAAGAACCGTCCCCAAATAAAAAAACCCGACTAATAAGTCGGGTGCACCCTGTTTCCTTGGCCCGGAAAATAAAAAAAATTAGGTTATTATTCCACGTAAAACCTAACAAATTATTTACGGCAGGTCTTCTGACTTCC
>Ga0222697_1000022_pt1 | contig 112411 bp, 117 predicted proteins | sample AntAcemetage1402_FD_179835 | JGI IMG/M metagenome (GOLD analysis project Ga0222697, IMG submission 179835) | Saline water microbial communities from Ace Lake, Antarctica - #1402 | ecosystem: Environmental > Aquatic > Non-marine Saline and Alkaline > Saline | place: Antarctica: Ace Lake... | reverse complement strand
ATAAAGTAGAACTTAAAGATAAAACTAATAATACAAAATGGGATGTTGTTGTTTCACTAAAACCTAAACAAAAGATAATTGAAAAACAGTTAAGTGTTGTGTATAAAAACTAGTTAAAACTTAGGTAATTAAGTTCTTTCTTTTTATTTTTTATATAATTTTTACCAATTGCATTCCATGGCAACTTTATTTTTAAATTAGGAAAACTATCAAGAATCCACTGAACATAAGTATTACAATTTGGACCTAAAAGAACATGCTTATCAAGATATGGATAATCAGTTTCGCTTTTTTTAACAAAAGCAATAATATCTTTTGCTAAATCACCTTCTATCTTACCTAGAAGTCTTCCTTTCCAATACCATTTATTAGAAATAAGAAATACTTCTATACCTTTAAAAATAGGAAAAAGATTTAAATGTAAAACAGTATTCTTTTTATTTTTAGCATGACGAACCTCATATCTAGTTAATTTTCCTTTTTTATTACAAACAATCCATGTGTGAATTACAAAATTAAATGGGATATTAGCAGGACAAGTAAAAATAAAAACTTGATATTTATCTTTCTTTATTAATTTTAAATAATTAGAAACCATAATATATAACAGATATTAACATTTATATACCTTTATCCTATATAATATATTAGATATTTAAACATAAACAAAAGTGTCCAACAAATAATACAAATGGTTTAAAAATGGGAATATTTATACAACTACTAATAAATGGTTTAATAGCAGGTGCAATATATGCATTGGTTGCTAGTGGTTTCTCACTTATCTATGCAACTAACAAATTTGTACATTTTGCTCATGGATCTGTAGTTGTAGCATCTGGTTATTGTCTATATTTCCTATTTAATCTAGTTGGTATTAATTTTTGGTTATCTGTTATATTAGCAATAGGCTTTGGTGCTTTCTTTGGATGGTTAATAAATAAAACAGTTTATGAAAGATTAAGAACAATAAAGGCAGGGCCTGCCATTCTTCTTATTGCATCTATTGCTTTATTAATACTAATAGAGTCTTTAATACTAATTATATTTGGAGCTGATGTAAAAACAATTGGATTTATTAAAATTGTTAAAGGTTTAGAAGTATTAGGAGCAATTATTACTCCTTTACAAATAGTTATTATTGTAACATCTATTATTCTATTAGTTGTTCTTCTAAGATTAATGAAGAAAACTAAAATTGGAAAAGCATTAAGAGCAGTTTCCAATGGTAAGGAGTTAGTTGAAATTTTAGGAATACCATCTAGAAGATTATATAATTGGAGTTTTATAATTGGTTCAGCAATTGCAGGTATTGCTGGTATTTTAATATCATTAGAACAAAATCTAGAACCATTTATTGGATCTACCTTAATGATTAAAGGTTTTACTGGTGCTGTTATTGGTGGAATTACCTCAGTGCCTGGTGCCATACTAGGTTCTTTCTTATTAGGTATTGTTGAGAACTTCGGAATATGGTGGTTACCTTCTGGTTATAAGGATGCTATTGCATTTATGTTATTATTTTTATTTCTATTATTTAGACCAAATGGAATATTAGGAATAAATAAAGGTTGGAAGAAAGATTAAATATCTATAATTCATTAAATTTAATTTCAATTTGGTCACCTTTAGAAATTAACACTTCTCTAAACATAGAATTAAAAAGAGAAATCAATCTTTTTTCTTTTGGTCTATTTAATATTTTATCAGTAATCATTTTCATAAGATGATTATAATATCTATTTTTTCTTCTTGTATTTTTAATATCAAACATATTATCTATTTTCATATTAAATTTTTTTAAAAAAAGATCATACAAACGATTAAGCTCACCATCACATTTATCTAAATATAATTTTTGAGTTAATAAGGATTTTAAGATTTCATTTTTTGTGATATTGTCTGTTAATTTATGCATATTATTTTTATAAGTTTCTTTTTTAAATTTATAATCTACTTTAGATATATTTTCAATTAAATGTCTTTGTGTGTTTTTTAATGATAAAATCACATCATCTAATTTACTTAATGTAATTTGTTTATATTTGTGTTTATTATATAATATATCCTTTGGAATTAATCTATATTTACTTGTTAGAACAAATCTTATTTTTCCATTAGTCTTAATTTTATTTCTAAAACCAATAAAAGCTGATTCTGATTTAATATTCTTAGTATTATTATGAGCCAAAATTTCATTATAAAATGTTCTTAATTTGTTTATACGCATAGATATTTTATAAAGTAGAATATTTATATACCCTTTGGAGTTCTATTAGATTAGTATAACAATATAAAAAAGGTCTAAAAAATGATTACAGCATATTTAGTGCATTTAGTAATAATTATTGCAATTCAATTAATACTATGTTTATCTTTACAAATAGCAATTGGATATACAGGATTATTAAACTTTGGACATATTGCTTTCTTTGCAATTGGAGCATATACTTCTGCATTATTAACAATTAATGGAGTTCCATTTATTTGGGCTTTTTTAGCTGCTGCTATAGTTGCTGCAATATTTGCATATCTACTATCAATTCCAACTAATAAACTAAAAGGTGATTATTTAGCATTAGCTACCATTGGTTTTTCTTTCTTAGTTTATGCTATATTAATTAATTGGACTGGTCTAACTAGGGGTCCATTAGGAATACCAGGTATTCCTAAGCCTGAGATATTTGGTATTGTTTTTAGTAGTAATTATTCTTTTTTAATATTAACAGTGATAATTACAATAATTTGTTGGTTTTTAATTAAAAAAATAGTGAATTCTAAGTTTGGAACAGTTTTACAAGCAGTTAGGGATGATGAATCTGCTGCAAAGGCTTTAGGTAAAAATACTTTTAAAGTTAAAACTATTGGTTTAATGGTTTCTGCTTTCTTTGCTGGTATTGCTGGTTCTTTATTTGCTCATTTTATTACATTTATTGATCCTTCTTCTTTTACTTTTATGGCATTAATACCAGTAATATCTATAATTATTATTGGTGGGTTAGCTTCAATAAGAGGAACAGTAATAGCAACCATTGTTTTAACATTAATTCCAGAAATATTAAGATTTGTTGGTCTTCCTTCTTCTTTAGTTGGTCCAGGAAGACAAATTATATTTGCTTTAATATTATTAATTATTCTTTTATATTACCCTAAAGGTTTTTATGGTAAGATAGAATTAGCTACCTAACCTACTTAGAAAACCTTTCTAAAACATTTAACTTAATAGTATCATAAAAATCCACTGGTAAACTATACCCATCTTTAGCAACACAACCATAATTAAACTTATCACAATGTTTAGCTCTTTTGTAATTTATTGAATTTTTCCAAACATTTCTTAGATTTGATTGTCTAATATCTTTAATAAATGTAGATTGAGCATCAACTCTACCAGGACATTGAACAACCATTCCTGAAAGTGTTAAATAAAATCCTGCAGCTGCTTGATTACATGGATGTACACCAGGGTAAGCAGACACACCTTCTTCTTTAAATTGATCCAATGAAATTAAATTTGTATTTAATGACCAATTATAAATATCAATATAAAGGTTTAATAATCTAGAAATATAACTATCATCATAACTATTAAATTCATCAATTCCTTTTCCACTAACCATAGTTGGTGCTATTACACAATAAATATTTCTTACTTTTGCCCATTTAAAAATATCTAGATATTCAGTTATATTTTCTGGTTTTATAGGTGCAGCAACAACTGCTAATCTAGTTGCTTGCTTTGGTATATATCTATTAAATCCACACTTTGTTAATAGAATCAAAGCCCTATCTCTTAATTTTGTATAATCTTTAATGCAACTATTCTGAGAACCAACAATTTTATCTTGAAGTATTTCATCAAAAGAATGAAATCCTAAAAGTATACTAACTTTTAATTTAGATAATTCTTTAACTAACTCTTCACCAGTATTTATACCATAATGTGAATTATATAATTTTACTAGATTATCGTCAGCAATCACAAAACCTTTTGTAAATATTGACACACCTATATCTAGTTTAGTACACTCTCTTAAAAACTTTAAAAAGTCTTTATTTTGGAAAGGCTCACCTCTTCCTAGTATTTTTATTTCTTCTAAACCTAATTCTTTTGCTTCTTTAATATACTTAATAATTTCATAATAGCTTAATGGATTATCACATCTATCAAATCTTTTATCTCTTCTAAAACAATGTGAACACCTTAAACTACATTGATCACCAATATCTAAGTCTAAAGTTAATAGTTTAGCAGTTCCATCTGGAAAACATGAGTGTAATTTATCCTTAGGTATATTACCCCAATATTTCACATCATTTATATGTTCCTTCGGAAACTTATTATTAAATATAATAGATATATTATTTGAAAGATATTCTTTTGAATCACACATATAATCACCTAATAAAAGAAAAAAAGAACTAGTTGCTATAAACAACAAATTCCCCATTTGATATCACTTTAAACATTACATCTTTATCAACATCACCATATTGATCAAAAGTAACATCTCCAGAAACACCCTGATATGTTTTACTTACCTCATATAATTGGTTCTTGATATCTTCTTTTGAACCATCACTTATTTCTATAGCTTCTATTGCTAACATAATTGCATCATATGTTTCTAATGTATATGATGGGATTGGTTCATCATACATACTTTTGTATACTTCTTCTAATCTTATATATTCAGTAGTAATTGGTGCATTACCAGGCATAACATAAATTATTCCATTTGCTAAGTCTTTTGCAATATCAATTATTTGTTGATCTTCAACTGTTTCTGATGAACTCATAAACTTAACATTTAGATCTAATTCTTTTGCTTGGTTAATTATTAATCCCATTTGTGTAGAAGAAGTAACATTTAGAATTATACAATCTGCATTTTTTGATTTAATTTTTGTAAGAATTGTTCTAAAATCTAAATTATCATTAGTAATTTGTTCTTCAATTACTAAATCAATTCCTAATTCACTTAATTTATTTTTAATACCTTTATTAAATTCAATTGTCATATCATTTGTAATATCTGTAATTGTAGCTATATTTTTATATTTTAAATCATATGCTAATTCTGCAATCTTTTCAGCTCTTAAAACATCAGACATATATGTTCTAAATATATAATCTCCTGAATATGAAATTGATGAAGCTGATGATACGGCTGATATCATAATTGTTTTTGATTTTTCAACAATTGGAGCTACTGCTAATGTTGTTGAACTACAAGTACTTCCAATAATTGCATCTACTTTATCTAAATTTAAAAATTTATTAATAATTTTAGTTGTTTCTTGTGAATTACAAGATTGTTGATCTTCAATTATAAATTTTATATCTTTATTTTCAAGATCTAATTTTGCTAACTCAGTACCATGAGGTACACCTCTTAAAAAAGAAGCATAATCACCACTTAAATCAGCAATAACACCAATCTTAATTGTATTTTTATTTGAAGTACTTGTTGTTGCAAAAATAATTACTAAAGCAACAATAATTACTAAAACCAATACTAGCCATATATTTCTATTTTTTTTCTTAGTCATAAAATCACCTTTCATTTATTCACTATAATTAATTCATTAATTATATACAATTAACAATAAACTTAAGAAGTTAGGAAATAATAAACAATCTACCCAGATGTTGGCAAAAAGGATAGTATTTTAATACTTTGTTAACAATATGCTAAATATGGAACAAACAAAGTTGCACAGCTTAAATCAATTAGATCGTAAAATACTACAAGAACTAGATATAAACAGTAAAAACCCTACATCAAAATTAGCTAAAAAACTAAATAGATCAAGACAAACAATAGAATATAGAATTAATAGTCTTAAAAAAAGAGAAATTATTGAAAGTTTTAACACAGCTATTAACACATATAAAATGGGTTATAAATTATATAAATTTTATATTAAATTAAGAAATATTCCTGATGAAAAAGATAAATTTTTAGAATATATTAGAAATTCAGGAAAAATATATTGGTTTGGCATATGTTCTGGAAAATATGATATCATTTTAGCAGTTTATTCAAAAACAGATTCTAATTTTCTAAATATTAGAAATGAATTAATATCTAACTTTAAAAATATCATAATTGATTATGATATGGATATATTAGTACACACTAAACAATATGCAAAAATGTATTTTACAAATCAAATAACTGAATCAACTTACTTTGGTGGAGAAGTAGTTGATAATAAATTAGATAAACTAGATCATAGGATATTAGAAAAAATAGTGAATAATTCTACGATATCTAATTATGAGTTATCTAAACAAATAAACACCACACCAATAACAGTAAGAAACAAAATTAAAAAACTAGAAAATACAGGAATTATAATTCAATATAGAATAGGTGTAAATCTTAGTAAACTAGATTTAGAATTATATAAAGCAATTATTAGTTTAGATAAATATAATGATAAAATAGAAAAAGAAATTTTAGAATATATTTCAAATATTCCAAACATATCATATTACATTAAAAATATCCAAAGATTAGAACTAGAGTTTGTTGTTGAAAACTTCCAACAGTATTATGATATTATTGAAAATATTAAAAAGAAATTTCCATATGTTATAAAATCAGTAGATGTTGTATTAATGCTTACTGATGAATGGACTCCTGGATTTAAGAATTTACTTAGTATTTAATAACTTTCTGATTCAAAGATATATATGAATAAAGTAATAGCTATTAAAGTGCCTAAAGATAAAGCACAAGAAATAATATCAAATATTAAAGAAAAAAATAACTTTAATACTAATTATAGAATTAATAGAACAGATACAGAAGTAATTATACCTATTAATGAAATAACTGATAATTTAAAAGAATTTGAAGTAACTGAACTTAAAAACCCAATTAAACAAAAAGAACTAGGACTTTCCTTTAAAGATATTCTTAAAAAACAAGGATTATCAGATGATTCTATTGAAAATATACCTACATCCTATGATATAGTAGGAGATATAGTAATAATTAACATAATTAACAAAGATGTACTTAAAAAACACTCAGAAGACATAGGAAAAGCACTACAAAAGGTGCACCCACACATAAAAGTAGTGCTTAATAAGGCAAAAAAACACCATGGTGAGTTCAGAACTCAAGGCTTAGAATGTATTTGGGGAGAAAATAGAAAGGAAACAATAATTACTGAAAATGGCTGTAGATTAAAAACAAATGTTGAAGAGGTGTTCTATTCTACTAGATTAGCTACTGAAAGAAAAAGAATAGCTGGACTAGTTAAAGATGGAGAAGTTATTGGAGTATTCTTTGCTGGAGTAGGACCATTTGCTATTGAGATAGCTAAACTATCTAATCCTAAAGAAATAGTTGCCATTGAACTTAATCCTAAAGGTGTTGAATATCTAAAAGAGAATATTAAACTAAATGGAATGGAAGGAAAGATAATTCCTATTCTTGGGGATGTTAAGGATGTGTCCAAGAAATACTGTGATTTCTTTGATAGAATTCCAATGCCATTACCTAAATCATCAGAAATGTTTTTTGATTCTGCAATTTACTCATGTAAAGATCAAGGAATAATACACACTTATAACTTTGTACCAAAGAATGACCCTTATTCTGAAATTGAAAAAATATTAAAAGAGAAAGAAAAAGAAAATAATTGTAAATTAGAAATAATAGGTAAACAAGTTATTAGAAGCTTCTCACCTGCTATTACTCAAATTGCTATGGATATTAAGGTCCATAAAAAGAATTGAAATAACAACAAGATCCTGTTGCAATCACTTTTTATTGTTTTTGGTATTAAAATATAATATGAACTATAAAGATTACACTGATCAGGTTAGTGTGTTTTTTGATAGAAAAACAGAATTAAATGCATTAAATGAATATTTATCTTTTCTTAAAGATAATAAACCTAAAAAAATACTTTTAACTGGCTATAGAAGAACAGGAAAAACATATCTAATATGGAAGCACTTTAAAGAACTAGATAAAAATAAATATACACCAATATACATAGATTGCCTAACCAAATCATCATGGGAAGAAATATTTGATGATATTTATAAAAAAACCATAGAAACTTATTTATTATTTAAAAAAGATGATAAACAAATTTTAAAACAATTTTTATCTAATACAATTAAAGATGTATATTCTTTTTTAAAGCAAGTTGAAATATCTATAGGTAAAGAAAACTTAGGCTATTTAAAAATTAAATTAAATAACACAAAAGATATTAAAACTAGTGAATTTATTAACAAAACAATTAATGCACTAGAAGAATTCACAACCAAGAAAAAGATTAAACTAGTTATTGCCTTAGATGAATTTCAAGTTATACAAAAAATGCCAGATTTAGAATTAATGATAGCAAAACTTAGAAGTAGATTACAGGTTGTTAAAAATATAGAATTTATATTTTCTGGAAGTAAACCTTCTTTTTTTAAAGAACATATGTTATATAAATCTAAACCATTCTTTCAGCAAATAACTGTCTTTGAAGTAGAACCATTCTCTAAAGATATAATTGAAGAAATCTTTATAAAATATAAATTAAATAAAGAAAAAATAAATAAAATATATAACTTTACTAAAGGTATACCAGATTATGTTATGAAAGTATTAGATTATTATGATAAATTAAAAAACATAGATAAAGCAATTAATTCAGTATTATTAAATGAAAAGAAAAGTATAGAATACATACTTGAAATACTAACAGATTTTCAAAAAAGTATTCTTAAAGAAATTGCAAAAGGTAAAAAATATAGTGAAATTAAAAAAGAAGTAAATGCAGAAATATCATCAACTATAAAATATTTAATTAATGATGGATATATAAAAAGAGAATCTGTTGGCAAATATTCTTTAATTGATCCTATTATGGATAGATATTTATTGGATACATAATAACAACAAGATCTTGTTGCAATAATATATTGTTGTTTTTAAACTATAATTATAACAACCACAGATTCCTTAATAAAAAATTAGCTAAAACATTTATGTGTGCAATTTCAAAAAAGTAAAAAGAATTAAAGGCCTTTCTTTACCTTTAACTTTTTAACTGGTTTTTTCTTAGAAATTTCTTTTTTAGGTTTAGCTTTTGATCTGATTTTCTTAACAATTGACTTAACTTTCTTAATTCCTGATGAACCAGTTTGCTCAGATAGTTCTTTATGCCTTTTTTCAAGTTCTAGGATTTGTTGCTCAACTATTTTCTTTTCAGCATGTGTGCCTAAACCATGATGATGAATATGTTCTGACTTAACTTCTACTAATTTCTTATTTTTTTCTTGTTCTTTAATTGCATGAAGTTCTCTAAGGTACTTAGTTCTCATTTCTTTGTAAGTAAAAGGACTTAGCTTACCTTCAAGTAATTGTTCATCAATATATGCAATTTGCTTTTGTATTTTTTGTTTAGAACCACTTCTTGATTTCTCAAATTCAATTATTACTGCTATTATTAGTATAAACAAAATAATTGCAATTATATAGATATAAATATCTTTTTTTGATTTTGAATAAACATAGATATCCTGTACACTATCTTTATTAGTATTTACTTGGTTAGTTTGTATAACTTCGCCTTCTTCAGGTGTGCTTTCAGTAATTAGTATCTCAATGTCTGCTGAGTTATAATAATTTAATACTTCATTTTCCACTAACAATATTTGATCTGAAATATTTAGTATTGAATTAGATGTTTTAAGATTAGAGATTGATTTTAAATCATCCAGTTCACTATAAAACTCAAATGATTTATAAAAATACATTGAGTGATCAAGATACATTTTAGACCAAACATTAGTTTCACTATTTATCATAGATACTGATCTTAATCTATTTAATAGCTTAGTATATTTCTCTTCATAGGTAACAACATCAAATATACCATCAGCATTTTGTTCTTTAGAAACAATAACTGCCATTGCTGATGCTGAGTCATACAATGAGGTAACATACCATCCTCTTTCAAAATTATACTTTGCACCATTTAGTCTTCTTTGGAAGTCTTCGTCTTGTGCTAATATGGGTTCAGTAATTATTAGCTTATTTTCAACAGCTATTATTTTTTCCTGTGCTAGTTCCTTAAAATAATTAGCTTCCACAAACTTAAGCTCAGAATCAGTTATTCCTATATCTAAGAAATCATTTGCTATGTTTACCCATGCCATAGCATAACTATAATCTGTAATCTTATCAAGTCCAGAGCCAATTTGGTATGTGTGGCTTGTTAGTTTATTTAGCTTATCTCTAGCCCAGGTCATTCTTTGTTTAGCACCAACACACCACTCAAGTTTATCTAAAGCACATAGTTTAGCTCTATTTTCTATTAGGTTAATTTTACTTTCTAATTCATTTATTTTTAAATCAAATGCAGTTGAGTCAACAGCAATTAATGATGGTGTATTAATTACTTCATTAACAGTAGTAATATTTACTAAAGTTATAAACACATTGTTTGCTGCTGAGTATAAATAGTTATTAGAATAGTATGTTTCTGAGTTCTCAAGTGCCTCATCAGCATAATTAATTACATTTAGCATGTTCTGTAATATTGATAGATCATTAATCACATCATTATTATTTAAATTATTTTTAATTATTTCCATTTCTTGTTTAGCGTCTTCAATATAGTTAGATACTAGTTCTTTCATTGGATTAATTGCTATTGAGTTAGTTATTTTTTCTGGAATAAACTTAACTTTTGTTTCTTCAGCAACTGCATTAATATCTATACTTTCAAATTCCATTTCTGCATATTTAATAACATCTTGGATTGTTGATACTTCAATTATTTTCATACCCCAGTTATCATAGGCATAGGTAATTAGATCAATTTGTTTTATTTCTCCATCTTCTGTAATTACTTGTGTTCTATTTCCAGTTGGTACAAAGAATAAATTAATTCCAACTTCTGCTGCTTTTTTTGTTTTTTGATAAATTCCACCTACATCTCCAATAAACCCATCAATGGTAATAGATCCTGTCATACTAATATTGCTTCCAAGATTATTATCTTTAAACATAGATATCATAAGTAATGCCATAGCACCACCAGCTGAAGGACCATCAATACTATAGGCTGTTGATTCAATATCTATTGTGAAGTTATAATTTTCTTTAATTTCATCTCCAATAATTAAATTGGTTACATTTACTGCATTTTTCACAGACTCCTGTGTTGCGTTTCCAACTAATGCTTCATCAATTGAGGAGAATATCTTACCAGTACCAGGAACAACACTTATATTTAAAGTAGCATCCATTGCTGTATCCCCAGAACCAACTGCAAATATTTTCATACTTGCATCTGGAATTAAAGCATAGGTATTTGGTATTAGTAAAGCAATTATAAAAATTAAAAATAGTAGTTTATATTTCATATTTCACACCTTAAGCACTATTTGTATTATATCTTATATATAAAATATATTTAAACCTTACTTTTATTTTTTTTTCTTAAATAGAAGATTAAACTTCTTAGTTATATAAAGTATATTTTTTCTACCCTTCTTTTCAACAGCAACAAGATCTAGATCCTTAAGTAATTGTAAATGCTCATGTGGTCTTTTTTGTGTAATCTTTCCTTGCTCAACTGGTGAGTTTAAAGAAATATAAGCTAAGGTCTTTAGTTCTGATTTAGAAAGAGTGGTTCCAGTTGCAAAAATATTAAATGATTGGAATTCAGGTTTAACAACCATTTCTAGTTTATTATTTTCTTTAACAACAGATATTGATGTTTTTCTTTTTTTGTATTCATAGATTAGTTCTTCAATTTGTATATCAATTAGTTCTTTTGGGATGTTTGGTAATGCTTGGTATATCTTTCTAATAGTTATTGATTTTGGTGATAAAAATAATATTGCTTCAATTGCTTGTTTTAAATAATCTGAACTTTCTTTATTCATTATTAATCACTTAACTACATGACCCAGCATATCTAGTAGGCCAAAAAGACGAACTTAGTGTATCAGCATATGAACAATTATTCCAGAAAGAATTATAATAACAACAAGTTGTTACTCCGCTAGTTTCACAAAGTGCCTTACATTCTGAAATTGATCTAATACCACTATTAAGACGTACTAAATTTCCTTCACATTCATATCTTCTAGTAAGATCACTACAACTTGTTTCTGATGTACCACAATCTACTGGGCAGGTTGCTAGGTTTTCATTATTTCCAGCATCACAAGTTCCATTCAAATTACAACCTTCTGGACAATCATCTGGACAACCAATTTCATCTTCTCCAACATCGCAAATACCATCATAATTACATGAATCTATTGTTTCAACATAAAAAGTAACCTCATCTGTTGCTTGATTATAAAGTGAATCTGTTATAGTTACTGTTAAAGTATGAGTTCCTTCGCCTAAAGTAATAACATCTTCAGTAAAAGAACTACAATCATTATGTTTACTATAAACTCCAGGAATTATCCATTCACAACTAGTACTTCCACTATAATTATTAACTGTTGCGTCAAAGGAAATAGTATCATCTAAACTAAAAGTACTATCATTTATTGGTGAATTAATATTAATTAATAGACTATCACCACCACCATCTTCACTTAAAACAAATACTGGTGTAGCACTATTAGTTATTGAGTTATTACCTAATTGACCATCACTATTAAGTCCCCAACATTTTACTGTTCCATCATTTAATACTGCACAAGAATGTGCACTACTTGCATCTATAGAAGAAACTTCTGCATTTAAATTAATAACTATATATGTAGGTGTTGTTGTATAATTACTTATTGAACCAAGACCTAATTGACCATAATCATTACGTCCCCAACATTTTACTGTTTTATCATTTAATAAAGCACAAGTATGACTACTACCTAAACTTATTGAAGATACATTTTCCAAACCAACTACAGATACTGGTTCATCACGATTAGTATTTGTATTATCACCTAATTGACCATAATCATTACGTCCCCAACATTTTACTGTTTTATCATTTAATAAAGCACAAGTGTGACTATGACCTAAACTAATTTGATTTATATCATCTATACCACTTATTAATATAGGCACATGACTACTAGTTGTTGAGTTATTACCTAATTGACCATCACTATTACGTCCCCAACAGTATAAATCTCCATTAGTTACTAAAGCACAAGAAAAACGATAACCTAAACTTATTGAAGATACATTATATAAACCATTTACAGATACAGGGGTATATTGATCTTCACCAGAATCATCACCTAATTGACCATAACCATTATCACCCCAACATTTTAAAACATTTGTTGTTTCCCTCACAGAGCACGCATGAAAACCACCTGCATTTATTAAAGAAATATTATTTAAACCAACTACAGAAGATGGAATTTCTACAGGAGTGTTATTATTACCAATTCCAACTTGACCATAATCATTACGTCCCCAACATTTTACAGTTTTATCATTTAATACTGCACAAGTTATACTTCCACCTGCACTTATTTTACTAACATTACTTAATATTGTAGTTGGTAAGTACACATCAGTTGTAGAATTATTACCAATTTGTCCAAAATTATTCGAACCCCAACACTTCATTGTACCATCATTTAGTAAAGCACAAGTATGTGGTCCACCTAAACTTATAGAAGAAACATCAGATAAATACATTGGATTAAAACCAATTATTTCAAAATTAACACTAGCTGTTGCTATTGAACCAGTAGTATTGTGTGTTGCAGTTAATTCAACAGTATGATTACCAACACCAAACTCAGAAGCATCTTCATTAAAATTATAATTTGTATTAAAAGGAGTTCCATTCCATTTCCATTCATAACTTGCTTGACCAGGTGCACAAGATGGATCTGCTTTAAAGTGTATACTATCAGATTCATTATAACTTGAATCATTTATTGGAGATTCAATACCCACTGTGAAATTATCAACAATTGTAAAGTCAATAGTATCTGTTTTTTCTGTACCATTACTTATATCTATTGCAGTTACTTCAACAGTATGTATGCCAACACCAAAGACACTAGCATTTTCAGTAAAATCTTTTTCTCCAGTTTTTATATAAGTTCCATCATCTACATCCCAATCATAATTTACACTACCTATATTATTCCCAGCTAATGCATTAAAATAAATTGAATTGTCTAAATTAAAATCTTCCCCATTTGTTGGAAAAGTTATATTTACAAAAAAATCATTAGTAATTGTAATAGCTATAATGTCACTTGCAGTTGACTCATTATCTTCAATTTCCACAGTTATATCATATATGCCAACACCAAAATCTAGAGGGGAGATGTCAAAAGATTGTTCTGCACTTATTATGTCAGTTCCATCTTTCCAGATAAAATTTACACTCCCACTACTATTTTCAAACTCAACATCAAAGTATATATCCTCACCAGATAATGCAAAAGCTGCTTCTGTTGGGCTAATAATATTAACAGTTAAAGAAATACCCATTGAGTCTTGATAATCTTCAAAGTCGTCTACAAAATTATTAACAGTACCACTTATTTGGTTAGTAGTATTAGATGCAGAATTTATATTCTGATCAGAGGAATTAATTACAAAAATACCAACAATTATGGCACCAACAACTAATATTCCTAAAATAATTATCAATTCAATTGAGATCTGGGCTTTTTGTTTATTATACATATTTCATATATAATACATATAATTTAAAAGGTTATTTATTTTAATTACCACTTAGTAATTTAATAAATATTTCTGAGAATAATTTTTCTTGCCAGATATTTACTTTCTTTTCCTGTGATAGAAATAATAATGGAATAAAATAGTTATCAACCAGGTCTTGTGGTCCTGATGTTCCATCATCATTACCATTTCCATTTGTTAGTTTAGAGAAAGTAATGCAACCTTCACTATCTACATCTTTTTCTAGTTTTTTAAATAAAAATTTAACTCTAGTTCCTATTTCTTCAGTTTTTTTAGGAAGAATAAAAACTTCTTCTTTCTTTTCTTTAATTTGTCTTTCTAGATTTGATTTTGTTGGTTTATTCATAATATAGTCAACAACACCAATTAGTTCATCCAGTGATACCTGTCCTTCTTTTAGTCTGATTGGGTTATCTAGATTTAAAGCATCCCCTAGTAGTTGTTCATCAGTTGGTATCTTTAGTTGATCTTCATCTTCTTGGATGCTTGTAAGTTTAAGAGAATAGGTTTTAAGTTTAAGTAGGATTGCAGCTGCTAATAATGCATTTGCTGGAATTAGTAGATTTCCTTCTTTCATTTCTTTTATTTTTTGTAAATAGGAATCTGTTAGTTTAGTTATATCTATATTCCATAGATCAAATCCACTTTCTTTTACAATTTCTGATAAAAGAATTTTCCAGTTTGGTTGGTTTATTAAGTTTACTAGTCTGTCCATAGTTAAAATTATCCATTAATATCTTATTAAATAGTAAAAAGAAATATTTAAAAAGAGAAAGAAAAAAGGTTAAAGATCTTAATTATCTAAGATCTTTGCTTTGAAGCCCTGTGCTTCAATATCACATAGCTTTATTTTCTTTGATGGACCCTCAATGTGAAGAATATTGTCCTTTTCAAAGTAAATTACAACAGTATTAGTAATTAGTCTGAACTTAACTGTCTTAGATTTTAAGATTTCTTCATATATTAGGTTTAGGTTTTCTGAAGGAACAATAATGTCTATTCCTATCTTTCTTCCTTTTACCTTAGAAGACACATCATTTAGATCAATTGTGCCTACTACATTAAATTTTAATATAAACTCCTCAATATTAAAGGAATCAATTATCTTTTTTAAGTATTCATGTGATTTCTTTGTATCTTGGAAAACATATGTTCTATATGATCTAAATTTTTCTAAGAATTTATCCCCATCTACTAATTCTTTATAGAAATTATCCATATCCTCTTTAATTCCAGAAATAACATTATACATTTTCTTAAATAAAGAAACAAGTTCTCTTTTTTTAATTTCTAGTTCAATTTCTTTGTCTAGATGTGTGTTTTTCTTCTGAATATCTGCAACTTCCTTTATATCTCTAGATAAATCATTAAATATCTCATAAAGTGGTGTGTATAATTCTACTGCCTTATTAGATCTATAAAGAGTTTTGTTTAAAGATTCAAATATTTTCCTTAGTTTATTGTTTATATCTACCATAAAAACACCCCTTTTTACTTGTAGTAATTTTGAAAATTATATTAATTTGATATTAAAAACCCCTAATAATATTGTAGAGTGTATGTTTCTTAAAGGTATCTCTGTTATGTATATTTAATAACTGATTGTGTGTGTAGATTTAAGATCTTTATAAGCATGGAAGGTAGCAACCGCTCCTTGTGAGGTTGAAGTTACTATTTGTTTAAGCTCTGAGAAGTTAGTTATATCTCCAGCAGCAAAAATACCATCAATATTGGTTCTTTGTTCTTTATCTACTTTAATTTGTGTTTTATTATCCATTTCTATATTTAGTTTTTCTAGAAGTTCTGTATTTGGAATTGCACCTATTTCAATAAATAAACCATCTAATTCAATTTCTTTAGTATTATTTAGTTTTACTTTTTCTAGTTTCTTTTCACCAATTAGTTCTTTTACTTCTGTATTATATATTATTTTTACATTTTTTTGTTTTTTAAGAGATTCTAACCACATTGGTTCTGCTCTTAGTTTATTATTTCTGTATATTAAATAAACTTCATTGGCTATGTCTGCTAAAAGAATAGCTGCAGTCACTGCAGCATCAGAACCACCAATAACACCTACAATTTTGCTTTTATAGAACCCACCATCACAGGTTGCACAGTAGTGTATTCCTTTTCCAGCTAGTTCATCTTCTCTTGGAATTCCTAGTTTTCTTTTTTTCTTACCAATTGCTAGTAATACTTTTTTTGATTTTATTGTTTTTTGATCTGTATTTATTATAAATTCATTTTCTTGTTTTTTAATATCTATTACTTTATCAAAATTTATAGGTATATTTAGATCTTTTATTTGATCTGTCATTTGTGTCATTAACTGAATACCAGTAATATCTTTAATTCCTGGGTAGTTAACTATTCTATGTGCTGATGAGGTAGTTCCTCCAAAGTTATCAGTAAACATTACTGTTGTCATTTTATATCTTCCAGCATATAGAGCAGCAGCCATTCCTGCAACTCCACCACCAATTATTGCAAAATCATAGGTTGTATCTGTCATGTATTATCACATATATATTATGTTAAAAAAATAATATAAATAGATTGGGTGAATTAATTATAAAAACACCTAAATTTCAATCACAGGCCCAACAATAGTTAGATTATCTATTTCTGTACAATTACCTTCTGAATCTGTCTTAAAAATAAAAAGTTGATAATCTTCTTCATATGGTCCATAGGAACTTGTCCATCCAGTCATTGCATATCCACCATCAGTTGTTTGAATTATAGAATATACTTTTTCAGAACCATTGCTATGACCTACAATTGTTTTATTCCAATCCATATTTCCAGAACTATCAGTTTTAATTAAATAAATATCATAAGGATAATCAATTGAACCACCAATTATATACCCACCATCAGAAGTTTGTTGAACTGAATAACTTAAATCTTCATTAGAACCACCAAAGGTCTTATTCCAATCTAAATTACCAAAGCTATCAGTTTTAACTAAATAAATATCTATACCTACACCATAAGAATATGTTTTACCTGTAACTATATACCCACTATCAGTGGTTTGTTGAACTGAATATCCAACATCATTATCCGAACCACCAAAGGTTTGATTCCAATCTAAATTACCAGAACTATCAGTTTTAAATAACCAAAAATCACTACCACCAGCACCATAAGAATAAGTTGCACCTCCAATTATATATCCTCCATCAGAAGTTTGTTGAACTGAATAACCATAATCATTACTAGAATCACCAAAGGTATAATTCCAATCTAAATCACCAGAATTATTTGTTTTTATTAAGTAAGCATCTAGACCACCAGCGCCGTAAGAGGCGGTATACCCAGTAATTATATATCCACCATCACTTGTTTGTTGAACTGATCTACCATATTCAATACCAGAACCACCAAAAGTCTTATTCCAATCTAAATCACCAGAGCTATCAGTTTTAATTAAATAAACATCTTTATTTCCTGCACCATAAGATTCAGTATATCCAGTAACTATATATCCACCATCAGTTGTTTGTTGAACTGAATATCCAGCATCGGTACTTGTTCCACCAAAAGTACTATTCCAATCTAAATTACCAGAACTATCAGTTTTAAGTAACCAAACATCAAAATTTCCAGCACCATAGGATTTAGTACTACCAGTAATTATATACCCACCATCACTAGTTTGTTGAATTGCCTCTCCTTCTTCTGAATCCTCTCCATCACCACCAAATGTTTTTGCAAAAGTAGTTATTGCTTGAATATTATTAAACTCAACAGATATAATTTCATTATTAGAAGTATATAAATCAACCATGACTTTTTGATCTGAAGGTAAGGGTAGTTCAAATTTTTGTGTAGAACTATAATTTAAAGTAATATTTTCATCTAAAGGAACATAGGTGTTTAATAAATCGTGAGTACTAGTAGAATTTATTTTATATCCAACAATTTCTAAATTTTTATTAGTAGATATGTTTTCTAAAAACACATTATTTCCAATAACTTGTTTGGATTTTATTATTCCAGATAGTTCTGTTGATCTTTTATAGGTATCAACTATATCCCCATCTAAAGAATCATTAGTGAAACCCTTTCCCCAACTTAAAATAATTACAATTAAAGCAACACAAACAACAACTAATAATATTATAGCTATTAATCCAGATATTGCTTTTTTGTTCTTAAATGGGTTAAACATATTTAAAAATATAGTTTAACTATTTAAAAACATATTTATTTTAGACTTTTTTAATTATTCTAATGTTATAAGCAGGTGCTGGTGCCTTTAAAGTAGTAACTTTTGCTTTTGGGCAAGCACACAAGCATAATTCATCTAACTTTTTAGCAGTTAATGGTCTATAAATTCCAAATAGAATACCTAATAAACCCCAACATCTTCTTAGAAATTGATAATAAACAAATCTAGTTTTAATTCCTGTTGAATACTTCCAAATATTTCTTTCAGGATGAATAATTATAATATATCCATTTCTTTCAATATTATCATATGCACTTTTTAATAATGTGATATTATCTTTATCTGAAAAATATAGAGCTCTGTTAAATAAAATTATATTTATTTTTTTATATTTATTTTTAATCTTAGAAATTAGATTTTTAGATATTATATTTTTATTAATTACATCCACTTTACCTTTAAAGATATATTTTCTACATTTATATTTTAATTTTTTTATAATTATAAAAGAATTATCAACTAAAATAATCTTTTTAGAATCGCAACCTATAAAATTATTTGTTAATACTGAAGTACCAGAAGCTAAATCTAAAATAACTGAATTTTTAAGTTTATAATTCTTATTTAAATAATTAAAAATTATTTTATATATTCTAGTAATTATTTTATAATTAAATAACTCATACCCAATTGCATTAAGTTCCCATCCATTCAAAAGTATCACTATTTTGTTTTTAAATTATTCTTTCTTAATTATTCTAATGTAGTATGCTGGCAATGGTGCATTTAGAGTTATTAGTTTCCCTCTAGGACAGGCCTCTTCACAAAGAACATCAAATTTTTCATAGGTATAAACATTATATTTAATTGTTCTAGTTAATAAACCAATCCAAGCCCATAGTCTTCTTAGAAAATGAGGTAAAGCAAACAGTATTTTTCTACCTTTCACATATCTAATTAAATTCTTTTCTGGATTAACAATTATAATAAGCCCATTTTTATTTAATAGCTTATAACATTGTTTAAGAATATCTTTATTTTCATTATCTGAAAAATATAAAGCTCTTTTAAGATAAATAATATCGAATTTTTCATTAAAATATTTACTTAGGTCTTTTTTAAGAACATTTAGTTTAATAATCTTAAATCTACCATTAAAGAAGTCTAGTTGTTTCTTATGTTTCATTCTGGTAATCATATATTTAGAATCATCAACAGCAACAACATGCTTAGCACCAAGAATTAAAGATTTAAAAGAAACAGAACCAGTTCCTGCACAAAGATCAAGAACACTTGTGTTTTTAGTTTTATTATTTTTTTTAAGAAAGTTAAAAATTATTTTATCAATATCATGTGATAGTCTAGAGTTAGCTACATCATAAAAAAAAGCATTAATATTCCAACCACAAATCATTAGTTCACACCATATTTAAAAAAATAAAGAAAAAGAAGGATGCAATTAAGCATCAACTTTTAATTTTAACTTAGCTTTTAGTTCTCTGTATCTATTTCTAATGGTTACTTCTGTTACACCAGCAACATTAGCAACTTCTTTTTGTGTTCTTCTCTCACCAATCATTAAAGCAGCAATGTAAACAGCAGCTGCAGCAACTCCAGTTGGACCTCTTCCTGAGATTAAACCAGATGTAATTGCTTTTTTAACAATTTGTTTACCTTTAGCTTCAACTTCAGATGATAGGTTAAGAACAGATACAAATCTAGAAATATAGTAGCTTGGATCTGTTAATGGAACAGAAATATCTAATTCCTTAACAATAAATCTATAGGTTCTTCCAATTTCTTTTTTTGTTAAACCAGATGCTTCTGCCATTTCATTTAATGTTCTAGGAACATTATATGTTCTACATACAGAATATAGAACAGCTGATACAACTGCTTCAATTAATCTACCTCTGATTAATCCTTTTTCTACAGTTTTTCTATATAATAGAGCAGAAGTTTCTATTAATGAGTTAGGAATATTTAAATAAGAAGCAATTCTTCTTAATTCAGTTAATGCAATAGATAGGTTTCTTTGCATTGAGTTTGATATTGATGATCTTTTATGCCATTTAATTAGTCTATACATTTGTGCTCTTGATTTGGTTGATAACTTGTTACCTCTAAGATCTCTACCAGATCTTTCAATCATTGTTTCTAGGCCTTTATTTATTTTTGTGTATTTCATTGGAGAACCAGTACCTATATTATCTTGTTTGTCTGAATTATCAAAAGATCTCCAATCTTTACCCATATCAATTTGGTCATCTGTAAGAACAACATGACATTTTTTACATATATAATCCCCTGATTTAGAGTCTCTATATACTTTGTCACTTCCACATTCTGGACATTTTACCATATTTACACCTCAGTTGCCTTCAACATTTTAATTTTGTCTATAAAAATAGTGTTTTCTTTAAATTTGGATCACTAATAAAAAGTAAACTATATAAATACTATGGTTTTTCTGATATATATAGGTTTTGGTGATAATGGCTTTGTTGAATAATATATACATTATGTATATATGTTATAAATAGAAAAAGAGAATTTCCTTGTGATTTATAAAGAATAAAAACACTAATGTGTATGGCTAAAAAGCTGGAATTAAATAAAAAGGTGAAAAAATGGAAGAAAGTTTTGATGATGAAACAAAAAATAAAATATGGAGTAAAGGAGAAAAAATTTATCCAAATGATCCATCTAATTGGAGAAAAGACCAATGTGAAGCATATATTAATTGGAAACAATATGGAAATAGAGATTCTGACTATGGATGGGAAATTGACCATATTGATTGTGATAGAAATAATAATGAATTATCTAATTTAAGACCATTACAATGGAAAAATAACTTAGATAAAGGTGATGGTAAATTAAAATGTAATATTACATCATCTGGCATAATAAATATAGATAAATCTAAATAAAAAAGATTTATTAAATTTCTTTCAATATTTCTATTGATTTTGTGTAAATATTTTTGCCAAATGTGGATATTCTATAGAATTTACACCTCCAAACGCTTGGATTTAAGCATTCAATAAATTTAAATTGAATTGACTAAAAAACTTAGTGAATTAAGACAAATATATTATAAGTATAAAAATATTAGTAAAAAAGAATATACTAAACAAGAAAGGATGATTATTAATAAAATTCATACTAAATGAGTAAATTATTAATAACAATCTTTTCTATTAAAAATATAAATATTTCTTTTATTTTCATTGTAATTTGATGCAGAATATATATCTTTTATTTCTCTAAAGATCTTATTAGATAGAGTTTTACATATTTTATTATTGCCACTACTATAACTTGATATGATGTATATTATAGGTGAATTAGAATCTATTCTATTAATAATTCTTCTTGAGGATTTAATTGGATCAGTTTTATTATTTACAAAATAAATTATTTGTTCAATATCACTAAAATAATCATTTAATTTATCTTTCATATCAATTTTAGAATATAATTTGCTTAAAAAATTTGATACATATCCTAACAACCCATTTTGAATAAACAAAGCAACATAAAGCCCATTAAAACCAAATTTACTTACAATTTTTTTCCTTAAATTAGCAGCATCTGTCGAATTTGATTCACATTTTCTTAATTGCATACCTAATTGGCATAAAACTAAATGTTCTCTATTATATAAATAATCTTTAAAATTAGAAAACTCAGGAGTTTTCCTAAGATCCATAATTTTTTTTATTTCTTCCTTATTACCAACAAAAGCTACATCTCTATTTTTATATCTTTTCACAATAGAAATAATCTCAGATTTACTCCATTCTAAGAAACCTTTTACCGTTCCTTTTGCAACAGATTCAATGGGGTCTTTAGAAGTAGAATCACTATTGGACATTATAAATCCCCAAACTCTTCAAAATAACTAATAATACTAATTTCATTATCATCTAGTATTATAGTACTACCAGGTAATATAAGCATATTTTCAATTTTTACAGGTGTATCAATATATCTATCTTTTACAACTGAACCATTTTCACAAATTATATTTCTTCCATTTACACTATAACCTAACTCTTTCAATAATGCAATTTTAGAATCAATAGAATATTCTTTCAAAGAAATTAATTCTGCCATAACTTCACCTTTTTACTATAAATATATTACCAATACGTTTATAACAATTACTATTTTTAGGTATAAAATACCAATAATACACTACAAATATATTATGTGCCAATCTTTTTATAAATATATTTAGTTAACATAAGGTATTACAAACACAAAATAAAATCATCCAACACCTAACCATATTGCAATAATATCAACAATGTTGGGGATTATTGCTATTTATATTAATATATAACTAGTTTATATATATTTCATATTTGTAAAACATATCTAATTCTAAGCAAAAACACCCCTAAACATATATTTTTAGGGCTTTCCCTTCTATAATATAGTGGACACAATTTATACATAGGAGGAAGATATTGTGGGGGATACAAAAGAAATAGGTAAAATAACACATTTCTTTGATAAAATTATGGTTGCTGCTATAAAACTATCTGGTGACTTAAGAATTGGTGATACAATAACAATTAAAGGCGAAACTACTAACTTTGAACAACCAATTGAAAGTATACAAATAAATAGAGTTGATGTTGAAAACGCAGGACCAGGCGATGAAATAGGCATTAAAGTAAATTACAAAGTAAGATCAAATGATGCAATCTACTTAAAAACATAAATTCTAAAAATAATTTTAAACAATACTCTTTGGCTTTCTATAATTAATAACACTAGTTGTAAATGTAGGTCTAAATAATAATCTCATAGGATCTCTATTAGGATATTGAATAACTCCATCATTATCAATTATCATTTTAATATTTACTTCAGATATTTTGTCTTTACCAAAATCTGATTGATGCTTACTTGTTAATAAACTAGAAATTACAGTATTATCTTTTAATATTGAAAACATTTTAGAACCAACAAATATATTATTAAATAACTTTCTTGACTCAGGAATAACAACTAATATCTCATCCTTAACTGATAAGGATATTTTTTCTAGAATATATGCTATATAATAAGTATAAAATGGATCATTGCTATCTACATTTAGTACTTTAACTGAACCAATATGCTTATATCTTTGTTCAAATAAATTAGTTAAATCTGTTTCTCCAAATAAAACATCATATTTCTTTTTAAATATTATTAGTTTAGAAAGAACCCTTTGTTTTTCAAATTCATTTATTTTATCAGTAATTTGTGTTTTGTTTACATTTTTAATTAGATCATCTATTGTTTTTGTTTCTTCAGAATAGGCTTGTGATAGTATATCCTCAGCAACTCCAGAGAACTTAAATAAATTAATAAATGCTTTTTGTGGAATTGCTGATAATGGGATCTTAATATCAAAGTAATTAATTGATTTTACTGGGAACCCAAAAGGATCCATCTTAATATCAAATTCAGATAATAAAGAACTATCTTGGTTTGGGTAACCTAAGCTTACAAACATCTTAGTGCTATCAAAAACAATTACTGTTTTTGAGGATAATAAATAATTCTCACAAATTACTTTTGCTGCAAATAGTCTTTCATTTAATGAAGCACCATAAACAGCAACTGAGTTTAGGTTTTCTAAAGTGCTTGTAACTAGAATATTATTTTTCTTACCTAATATTAATTTATCCATTGATGATGTGCTAGATAAATCTAGAGATAAAGGTAGATTAGTTAATACTTTAGTGATTCCTGGGTCTGAAAAAAAATAATTAGTTTCTTTATCTGTTGCTAGCTTTAAAGAAGTTAGTTTAATATCATAAGATTTAACAACAGATATTACTGAACCCACTCTTTTGTTTAGTTCTTGTATTTTTTTATCCACATGATATGATAGTGTGTTAATATCTACATACTCAGCATCAGTATGTAGTAATAAATACTTATAATTATTACTTTCACCAATATCCACATGCTTTTGATAAACTAAAGCAGGATATGGTAATGTGGTTACAAACATCTCAATATCTCCTTTTGCAAGAAATACCTTATAAACTTGGATTAATGCACTGCCTTTATCTCTTATTTTTAAAAAAGATACAAACACATCATCCATATATAGAATGTTCAATTCTTGAGTACCATATTTACCTTCAAAAAGAGTATTCCATGTATTTAGAGAAATCATAATTTATACAGATTTATAATTATATAAAAGCTTAACAATATTTAAAACAAAACATTTTTAATAAGTAACATCTAAGATTTTAACTATAAATATTAAGTAAGATTATATATGGTAGATAAAAAGTTAATAATTGACACAATAAATGAGCTATTAGATGCTAATGTTGATAAAGAAACAGTTATCTCAACATTGAAAGATATTGGTGTTGACTCAGGTGATATTGATTCTAATTATAATGAAGTAATATCAAATAGAGATAAAGAAGAAGTAAAAGAAGAACCAAAAGAAACACCAAAGAAAGAAGACAAAATACCATACATAGATATCCATTCAGTAGATACACATAAACCAAAAGAAGAACCTAAAACAGAAAATGTTGATAGTTTAGAAAATGAACCAGAAGACAAACATGAAACTGAACTAAAAAAAACAACATCTGAGGTTCATGAGATTAATGAGGCACATGAAGAACCTGTTCCATTGGATCTATCATCAGACACTAGTTCTAGCACAACTGATTCTAAACAACTATCAGAAATACAAGCACAGATTACTGAACTTAAAGCACAAATGTCTGGATTAACTAAAATAATGAAAGATATTTTAGAAGAAAATAGAAATATCTTAAATAAATTATAATTTAGTATAAAAGATATTCATAGTGATCATGGGTTATGTCTCTAATCATTGATAATAAAATAGTTCTTTTGTCTTTTTTAGGAAAATCTTTATTAAATAATTCTTTAACCATAGAGTCTATTTTTTCAATAGTTAGTTCTGGATTTACTGTTGCAATTAATATTCTTCTGATTGCTTCTGGTCTATTTAAATTAGAAAACTTTTTAAATATTAAAGGTGCTTGTTTTCCAGTCATATAAATAAATTTGTGTTCTTTTTTAAATTTTAATATTTTTTTAATCCAATTACACCCATATTTATAATCGGTTTTATTTTCTTTAGCTATTGTAGTGTTATCTGCAATTTTTTTAATTTCTATAAATCTTTTAGTTTTATGCTTGATAGTACCACGATGTTCTTTAGCTGCATTTGTTCTTTTACGTAAATCTGCAATTTTTATATTCATAGGCATAATTAATCACTAAGCTCCTCCGCCACCACCAAATAACTTACTAAAGTCAGCCATATCATCTGAGCTTGAACTCTTTTGTTTTCTACCAAAGAAGTTAGAAAGAACCATAATCACTAATAAAATAATTGAAGATATTATTGCGAAATCTAAATTTCCATTAAAAATTAAAAAGGATGCAAAATATACAAGTAATAAAAAAACATTAACCCATGATCTTTGTAGTATAAAGTAAACAGCTAAACCAATCCCAGCTAAGATATGAAAACCATACTGAGCTGATGCAATTATTAAAATTATAAACATAATAAATGTTAATACTTCCAATCAATTCACCTTTTTCATATTTTTAGTTTTGTTACTTTTTTAATATCAGTACCATAGATCCAATATATTACAACACCAATTGCTAATATCCAAACTAGCTCTGAATATCTAATAAATATAACATAAGCTAATAAAAGGGTTAGTAAAACAGCAATTGTTGTGTTTGTAAGTTTAGATTTACTCCAAACATAAATAGTAACTACAAATACAATTAATAGAACTAACCAGATCATACTCTGGAACGCAGTTGCTAATAATATACTACCCATATATAAAATAAAGAAGGAAAATCTTTAAAATTACTTAGATTTTCTTAAATTTGCCCTATTTGATGGTCTTGCTTTCTCAGTACCCTTTCCTTTCTTGATTAGGCCTCTGTTTCTCTTGCCTGCTGAGGTTAATCCTCTTTGAGCTCTTCTAGTATGCTTCTCTGAAACAATCCAGTTAACATCCATATCATTTATAATTGATGGGTGGTTTGGATCAACCATAATTATTTCAAAATACTTCTTTTGACCATCTTCACCAACATAGTATGAATTTAGTACTTCTAGGTTAGTGTATGCTGTATCTGCTTTTTGTTCAGCCATTCTTTGAATAGATATTCTTCTAGTTATTTTATTAACACCCATTCTCTTAGGTCTTCTTCCTTTATTTGGTCTTCTTACTAAACCAGATCCTTTTCTTACTTTAACAAAAACAGTTACAAACCCTTGTTTTGCTTTATAACCCACTTCTCTTGCTCTTGGTATATTAGTTGGTTTATCAATTTTAATAATAGATCCTTCTCTGTGTCTATAATCTATTAATTTATTAGTATATATTTTTTTATAATTATAATTTTCATCTTTTTTCTTTTGGTATCCTTTTTGGATAGCTTGTTTTATATATTTTGTTGCTGTTGTCATAAAATCACACTCTTTTTATTTATTTCAAATATTAATTACTTAGAAATAGTAATTTAATAAATATTAATAGAATAGAAATGTTTATATATTAGTTGTTAAATAAAGCTTAAATTAAGCTTCTTTTAATAAAAAAAAGAAAAATAAAAAAGAAGTTATTCATAAGGTATAATAATTGTTTCCTTTTTACTAAATGGAAGTGGAATTATACCAAATAACTTAACTCTTTTCTTAATAGTTACTTTATAACTTAGATTATTATTTTTATCAACAATTATTTCTTCATTGGCTACAGAATCATAATCATAATCATCAAGTTTATTTTGAATAGTAGTAACTGAAAATGATCCACCTCTAGTTATTTCACAATTTTTACTGTCAACACATGCATTTAGTAAATTATGGAATTTAAAAGGATGTTCTTTATCAACAAAGAAATAATTTATTTTATCAATATTATTTACATAGTATTTGTTTTGATAATTTTTAAAGATAGCATGTAATGGTTGATTAGTGTCTTTATTAATAACTTTAAAATTTAAAAAATACATTTTATTATATACATCTTCACCAAATTGAGTTTTAAATTCAGAAAAAGCGTCTGAAAGATTTATATTATAGCTATATTGGTTATAATTATATAATCCAATCACATCTTCTTTATTTAAAGTTAGTTTTTTATTTAAGATAAATCTTTCTGATGAATTAGCACTATTTTTTGAAATATCATTACCATAAATTTCTAATAATACATCAAAGTTAGAATTTAAACTAGTTATAATCTCAAAATCTAAAGATTTATCAGAATCTAAATTACAAAAACCATAGTTTATTCCGTAATTATTATGTATGAGATCCGAATTAATACTTGAATATACAAAATCAAATTCTTTTGAAAAATCAAACTCACAAGGTGCATTAAAATCTAAATCAATTCTTTGATTTAAATAAGGGGTATAAGCCACAACATTAATTTTTAAATAAACATCACTTTTTAATAATTGTAAACCACACTTATTAAAAGAATCATAAAAATCAGAATCTAATAAAACTTTTCCCTCATATAAATACTTTCCTCTTACTACCTCAGTAAATTCACCTTCAAAATTTGGATAAATCACATTATTACATCTGAATCCTTCCTTAAATTCAATGTAAGGATTAAGATTTGCATACAAGTTATCTAGAATATTTTGATTTGAATTTTCTAAAAAATACTCATCAAAAACAACATTAAATTTTAGAAATAATTCCTTATCTTTATATTGTTCTATTCTAATTTTGGAATCATTTAAACTATCAAAAACCGATATGTTTTCAATACTCATATGTTCATTTGTTTTTTGTTCATATTCTATTATCATAGAATCAGATTTATCAACTGAATTATCAAGATGAGTCACATCGTCTTGACTATCAGAATCATCTTCATCATCTTGGTTACCTGAATTATTTTGATTATTCTTATATGAATTATTTCCTGATTCTACAAAATTAATAACTTGTGCATCTATAAAAAGAATTTTTAGATTTGTGCCCCAATTAATTTCATCTTTCACTATATAAAAATCATATTTTATATTTCCTTTTAAGAAAGCATCTTTTTGAATATTATATTCATCATTTAAAATTATAAATAATTTATCTAAATTATCTTTACTAATATTAACTGTATATTTGTATGTATGTTCAAATACATCATTAGTAGATATTAACTCCAATTCTGTAGTAAAACCAATGTCTTCTAAAACAATACTATCTATATTTCCAAAATCAACATTTTCTTCAACATCCCATTCATTTACAAAAAATAAATCTTCTTTTTCAACATTTGATTTAAAGTTAATTTCAATAATATTACTGTAATCTAAATCTATATCACTTAATTTAATAACTACATCTTTTACATATTTATCATCTATTGTGTGGTATTCTTCTGCATAAATACCACTTAAAAAACCAAAGGATAAAATAAATATAAACAAAACCAATAAATACTTTTTATCTCTAATCATACATAATCACATTTAATAAAAAGATTAGGACACAATATATTTATAAACTACAATATATTATTAGGAAAAAAGCTAAATATGAATATTAAAAAAATAACAATAACTAAAGAAAACTTTGGTCAAACAATTAAAGAAATATTAATTGGATTAGATATCTGTCCAGAAGTAATTTTAGTTAAAATAAATAGTAAATTTGTACCAATTTCTAAAGTTATTAAAAAAGAAAGTGAAATTGAAGTATTAGAGGTTATTAAGAATTGAATATGAACGAAATTAAAAATATTAAAGAATTTATAAAAAATAATAAAGATAAAAGAATTATAGTTGTAGGAACAACATGTACTGGAAAAACTACTTTATTAAAAGAAATTAACAATGCTGAAGATATGGATAATCTAATATTCCCTAAATTAACTAAAAAAGAAATTGATTATGTTTGTAATACCCCTTGGACTGAAGAAATAGGGAAAACAATGATAAAGTTAGTTAAAGAAAAAATAAAAGTTGAAAAAGAAAAACCATTATTTGGAACAGTAGTTCTAGATTGTGATTTAATTATTTATTTAAATATTTCTAATGAACTATTAAAAGAAAGAACAATAAAAAGAAAAGCAAAATTTAAAGATGCAAAAAATATGCAAAATCAAATACTTAATGAAATTAAAGAATCAAAAATACTTTGTGTAAGATATAAAGTGATTTAAAATGGTAAAATGTAATAAATGTAATAAAGATGCAATAATTCATCTATCCTATGGACCACACAACTACTGTAAATATCACTTTAATGAACAATTTGAAAAAAGATTTAAAAAAACAATAAGACAATATAAACTTATTAAAAAAAATGAATATATTGGAATTGCAACTTCTGGTGGTAAAGATTCAATGGTACTTCTATATCTAATGAATAAAATATTTAAACCAAGAAGAGTTAAATTCTGTGCAATATTTGTAAATGAAGGTACTCCTGATTACTCAGATAAAACTTATGAAATAGTTAATACCTTCTGTAAACAAAATGATATTAAACTAATTAAAGGTTCACATAAGAAAGAATTTGGAATATCAACTGGTGAAGTGGCTGAACAATATGATAAAAAAGAAGGTTCAGTTTGTACCTATTGTGGAGTTATGAGAAGACAAACTATAAATAAGTTAGCACATCAAGAAAAAGTTACAAAAGTTGCTACTGGTCATAACCTAGATGATGAGTGTCAAACAATTATTATGAACCTTATGGATAATGATTTAACTAGATTCTTTAGAACTGGTCCTGAAGCAGGAATTATTGAAATGCATGAAACTAAACCAAGAATTAAACCTTTCTATACTACACCAGAAAGAGAAATGGCTGCTTATGCTCTATATAATAATATACCATTCCATAAATGTACCTGTCCTTTCTTCAGAGGAGGAAAAAGAACTAGCTTTAGAAACTTAATTAATGATATTGAAGTTAGATATCCTGGTTCTAAGTTTTCATTAATTAAAAGTTTTTTAAAAATTAAAGATATTAGTAAGGATAATATCTTAAATAATATAAAAACTAAGAAAATTAGCAAATGTAAACTTTGTGGTAAAGAAACAAGTGGAACTATTTGTAAATCTTGTGAATTATTAAAAAATTTTAAAAAATAACTGTATAAAAAGCTTTTCCTATATACTATTTCCTATATATCCTGGTCCTTTGGTCTAGTGGTTAGGATGCTACCTTGACATGGTAGAGATCAGCAGTTCAAATCTGCTAAGGACCATAGGTACAAAATAAAGAGTAATTATGAATACAACTGAAAAAATTAAAAAAATAAGTAAAAAAACACAAGATAGAATTAAAGAAGATCTTATTAATTATAAATACATACTTAATCAAATAAAACAAGTTATAGATTTCCAAGATGCTTTAGTTGATCCATTATATGCACAAAAAAGAATACTTAGAAAGATACTTAAAAGAAATAAAGATACAGAATATGGTATAAAATATAATTTTAAATATATTAAAAAAATTGAAGACTATCAAAAATATGTACCAATTATTAAATGGAAAGATATTGATAGTGATGTTGATAGAATTAAAAATGGAACACAAAATATTCTTACTAAAGATAAAGTTGTATACTTTGCATCTACTTCTGGAACAACAAATAAAATAAAACTAGTACCAATTACTAAACAAAGAATTAAAAATCATAATAAGGTTATCGCATTATGGACAATCTATGGGTTTAAAGATAGAATAAATGCATTGAATGGTAAACTATTATATTTTGCTGGACCCTATCAGGAAGGAAAAACTAAAGGAAAAATACCTTATGGTAGTATCTCTGGTTACCTACCATTTAAATCACCATGGTGGTTAAAAATAAAGTTAACTCCAAAAATAAGAACATTTAATGAATTTAATTTTAATAAAAAGCTTAAGAAAATTGCAATTCAAGCTCTACAAGAGAATGTTACCCAAATTGGATTTACAACACCAATTGAAGCAATTCTATTTTTTGATTATATAAAAGATCATAAAAACACATTAATTAAAATAATTAAAAGAAAAAACTCAGATAAAGCAGAAAGATTAGAATTATTAAAAGAATTTAAACCATGCAATATTTGGCCAAATGTAGTTTTAATTAGTTGCTTTAAATCAAAAACTAATGAAATGTACATTAACACATTACTAGAAAAGTTCGGTAAAGAAGTAACAGTTATTGATCCAGGAATTAATGCTTCTGAAGGAAGAATATCCATTGGACTTGGAAAAAGTGATTCTGGAGTGCCACCAATCAATATGTCTTTCTTTGAGTATATTGATGTTGATAAAGAGAATGCAAAACCAATTACTATTAATAAACTTAAAAAAAATAAAAAATATAAAGTAATTATGACAACCCAAGAAGGGCTTTATAGGTATGATATTGGGGATGTTATTAAAGTTACTGGATTTATGAAAAAAATACCATTAATTAGATTTTATAATAGAGATAATTTCTTAAATATTGCAGGAGAGCTTGCACCAGAAAAAGAACTAGTTACTATTATGGAAAAAACAATTAAAGAATGTAAACTAAATATTAAGCATTTCACAATAATTCCTTGCATTGAAACATCTAAGAAACCAAGATATGAAATACTTCTAGATATCAAAGATAAGGTTTCTGATAAAATAATTAAAGAATTCCAGAAAAAAATAGATATTAATCTTCAAAAAAATATAAATGATTATATGCAAATGAGAAATGAATTTGGTAGAATGGATAAACCAGTTATCTCAATTCTAAAAAATGGAAGTTATGATAAATTTAATTCTAAAAGAATTGTAAGTTCTGGAAATCCAAAACCAATTAATATTCACAAAGATAAAGAATTTAAAAATAATTTTGAAATTGAGAAAACAATAAGATAATTATGAATAAAATTAAAGAAATATGTAAAATAATTAAAGAAAATGTAATTAACAACATATATTTCCCTAATCAAGTTAAACAAGTAATTGATTTTCAGAAAGCACTAGTATACCCATTAGATGCACAAGAAAGGATATTAAGAAAAATACTTAGAAGAAATAAAAATACAGAATATGGAAAAGAATTTAATTTTAAAAATATTAAAAATATAACAGACTATCAAAAAAAAGTACCAATAATAACATATGAAGATATTGAAGATAAAATTGAAAGAATTAAAAATGGAAAACAAAATATACTTACTAGAAATAAAGTAATTCATTTAGTTCCAACTTCAGGAACCACAAGTAAACCTAAATTAATTCCAATAACTAGACAAAGAATTAAAAACTATAATAAAGAGTTTGCAATTTGGGGTTTATATGTTCTAAAGGACCATCTAGAAATCACCTCTGGAAAAACACTATATTTTGCAGGACCATATTATGAAGGAAAAACAAAAGGTGATATAACATATAGTTGTATCTCTGGTTATTTAGCATATAGATCCACATGGTTTTTAAAATATAAAATTGCAACACCACTTATATTATTTAATGATTTCAATTTTAAAAGAAAGATTAGAAAAATGGCAATATATGCTGTTCAAGAGAACATAACACAATTGGCTTTCACAACACCTATTGAAGCAATAATCTTTTTTGATTATTTAAAAAATAGCAAAAAAAAGATAATTAGAGAAATTAAAAAAATAAATCCTAAAAGAGCTGAAGAACTAAAAAATCTTAAGGAATTTAAACCAATTAATATTTGGCCAAACATAAGCCTAGTTAATTGTTTTAAATCAAAGACCAATGAGATGTATATTGATATATTTCTAAAAAAACTAGGTAAAAATATAGAGGTTAGGGATCCAGGAATTAATGCTTCTGAAGGGAGAATATCAATTGGCATTGGTAAAGATGGTGTTTCTGGAGTACCACCAATTAACACAACTTTCTTAGAATATATAGAACTTGGTACTAATAAACCACTAACCATTAATAAACTTAAGAAAAATAAGAAATATAAAATAGTAATGACAACCCAAGAAGGACTATACAGATATGATATTGGGGATATTATTAAAGTTACTGGGTTTATGAAAAAAATACCATTAATTAAATTTGAATGTAGAAATCGCTATTTAGATATTGCTGGAGAACTAGCACCAGAAGTAAAATTAACAACAATTATGAAAGATACAATTAAAGAATGTAAACTAAAAGTTAAACATTTCACCATAATACCTTGTATTGAAACATCTAAGAAACCAAAATATGAAATATTAATTGACTTAGAAGACAAAACAACAACTAAGAAAATAAAAGAATTTCAAAAAAAAATAGATAGTAATCTACAAAAAGGTATAACAGATTATGATCAGATGAGACGTTACCTAGGAAGAATGGATAAACCAATTATTTCTATTCTTAAGAAAGATAGTTATGATAATTTTAATAAAAAAAGACTTGTTGGTTCAGGAAACCAAAAACCTATTAATATTCATAGAGATTCTAACTTTAGAAAGAATTTTGAAATTGAGAAAACATTTAGATGATAATCATGGATTTTAGTAAATATTTTTCAAATAACTATTTAGAAGCTAGATATAAATTTAGAGAGGCTTGTAAAAAAGCAAAGCTTAACTCCTATTCTAAAGAAGTAATTGATGGATTAACAATTGATTTTGCAACATCTGAAACTAAAAAGAAAGATAAACTAATTATCTTAATGTCTGGAACCCATGGTGTTGAGGGTTATATTGGTTCAGCCACACAGTTGTGGTTTATTGAAAAGATATTACCTAAAATAAAAAGTAAAACATCAATTGGATTTGTACATTGTCTAAACCCATTTGGTATGCAACATAATAAAAGATATAATGAGAATAATGTTGATCTTAATAGAAATTGTATTGATAATCTTAAAAATATAAAACTTATAGATCCAAAATCAACATTAATTATAAAAGAAGCACAAAAGTTACTAACACCTAAAAGACCAAGAGTAAATGAAATCTTTGAATGGGTAGCATATTATTTTTTAGTTAAAAAAATAATACTTAGAAATGGCTTGAAGAATACAATTAAAGCAGTTAGTTTTGGACAGAATCTATTTCCTAAATCAGTTTGTTACTGTGGTAAAGAAAAACAGAAATCAATTATAATTTTAGAAGATTTTATTAAAAAAATAACTAAAGATTATAATAAAGTTATATTTATTGATATTCATACTGGCACAGCTAAAAAGTATAACACAAAGTTATTTACAAAAAATAAAAAAGAAAGCAAAGAATATAACTTTATTAAAAAAATTAAAAGAATTAAAAATGCATTTGATACAAAAAGAAAAGGTACTAACTATATTGGTGGTGTTGAAAATATTCTTTTTAAAAATTCTAAAGCTAAGGAAAATATTGATCTTATTTTAGAGTATGGAACAATCTATAGATTTTCAATTTTATTTTCTATAAACAGACTATCATATCTCCTAGTTAAAGATAATCAGATAACTAACTACGGACCAGTAAGAAAATTTAAAAAAATAAGAAATGAAATTAAAAAGGCTTACTATCCAAACACAAAGAAGTATAAAAAGTTTGTAATTTCAGCTTCAAATAAGTTGTTTAATAAGATAATTAATAAATTTATAAACTATTAACATAGCACCACATAAAAGAACTATATAAAAACATAATTATTATTATATATATAATAGTTAAATGCAAGGAGTGGTATTTATGGTACTTACAAAAAGAAAAGCAGAAAAGAAATTAGCAAAAGCAATCGGTAAAGCTAGAGGTAGATCTAAAAAGAGAGCTGAGGCTAAAGAAGCTAAGAAAAAAGCAGCAATTGCTAAGAGTATAAAAAAGGAATGATAATAATTATTCCTTCTTCTTATAAATTAAAATAAAGCATTTTATGATTTTTATACCATAAAATATATTCATATGTTTCAATCACATTATGGAACTTTTGTTTCATATCATCTATAATTTGTTTAAATTGTTCATAATTTTTTACATCCATCTCAAATTCTAAGTCATACTTAGAATTAGTTTCATAAGCATATGTTATATTTGGATATGCCTCAAAATAATGTATTAAATCATCCTTTTTAGAATAATCTTTTAAGAATAAATAAACAGTATAAGTATAATATCCTAACTTAGATAAATCTATTCTTGGAATAAATCCTAATATTATTTTTTGATCTACCATTCTTTTAATTCTATACTTAACTATACTTGCAGTTAGATTAATCTTTTTAGCAACATCAACAGTAGACATTCTTGCATTAACTGATAATATTCTAAGTATTTTAGTATCTATATCGTCAATACTTTCTTTTTTATTATCAATATAAACAATTGGTGGTGTATCTTTAATTCTATTATCTAATAAATACTTTCTTTTAAATAAATAAAATTGTAAATAATTATCTTGTTGAATATAATCAATATGGTCTTTAAAGTTATTTAAAATTTCTTGTTTTCTGTCTAATGCTCCAGTTAGATTTTTTTCCCAAGAAACAAGGGCTAAATCAATATAACTATTTCCACTATGCACCCACCAATAGTTATTATTATTTATAAAAAATTTAGTTATTTCTTTTTCTTTATCTAAATCAATATTTTTTAATCTAATATAAAATCTATTTGCAGTATATCCTAGTTTATGCATATTAATTAAAATATAATAATTAACAATAACCCCATTATTTTCTAATCTTCTAAGTCTATATCCAATTACCTCTTTACTAACACTAATTTTCTTAGATATTGAACTATTACTCTGTCTAGAATTTAGTTCTAATGCATATAATATCTTTTTATCAATTAAGTCTAATACAAACATATTACTCACAACAACAATTTAGGTATTAATATTATTAATATGAGTTAAATTTATAAAGTTATTTTTAATTACTAGTAACTACATTAACTATCTAACACAAACAAATTAAGAGGTGGATTAATGAATAAAAAAATAATACTACTAGTAAGCTTAATATTATTAATATTATTAATAACAATTATCACTACTAACACAAATAAACATGAAACAATTACAATAGGAGTGTTAACTCCATTAACAGGAGATATATCTTCTTGGGGTCAAGCTATTAAAAAAGGAATAAACTTAGCTAATAAAGAAGCTAATTATAAAATTAAATTAATTTTTGAAGACACCAAATGTGATACTAAGGAAGCACTTACTGCAACAAATAAATTAATTGAAATAAATAATGTGACAGCAATTTTAGGAACTGTTTGTTCATCAGTAACATTAACTACAGCAACAATTACTGAAAAAAATCAAACAATATTGTTTTCTATAGGTTCTAGTAGTCCAGAAATTACACATGCTGGAGACTATGTGTTTAGAATATGGCCTTCAGACGATTATGAAGTAAGTGTAATGTCAAACTACATATCTAAAAACAAAAAAGATATTAAAAATATAAGTATATTATATCTAGAAAATGATTATGGAACTACAATGAAAGAACAAATTGTTAAACAATTCACAGAAAAAGGAATTGAAGTTAAATCTATTGAAAAGTTTAATTCAAATAGTAAAGATGTTAGATCCCAACTAACTAAAATAAAATTACAAAATCCAGATAGTATATATTTTGTAGGTTATCCTGATGATACAAAATTTGTATTTAAACAAATTAGTGAATTAAATATAGATAGTTGTTTAATTGTACCAGGATGGATAATGGAAGATAAAAGTATATCTGAATATATAACATATATTAACAAAGTAATTTACACAATTCCAAATATAAAACCAACAACTAATTTTAAAAACAAATTAGTTGAAGAATATGGTGAAGAAGGAGATTATGCGTTAGTGTCTGCATTAGCTTATGATAGCTACAATATATTCAAAGAAATAACAGATAAATGTGCTGATAATACAGAATGTATAAAAGAAGAAATGTACAAAGTAAATTACAATGGTGTTTCTGGAGATATCAGTTTCGATAGTTATGGAGACATAGTAGATAGACCTTATAAAATAAAATACTTAGAAGATGGAAAAGTTATAGAACTTAATTAATCTTCTTTTCTTCTTATTTATTAAAAAATGTAACTTTATATTCTTTATACCATAATACTTGGTTATAACTCTTAATTACATTACTAAATTTATTTCTTATATCCCCTAAAATTTCTAAAAATTCATCCATATTTTTAACTTCTAATTCAAACTCTAAATCATTGTTGGTTGTTTCATATGCATACATTATGTTAGGATGAGCACCAAAATAATCTATCATTTTTTGTTTTTGAGTATAATCTTTTAACATTAACTCAACCTTATACATTTGATAACCTAATTTGGAAATATCAATTGCAGGTCTAAAACCTTCTATAATTTTATTATTTATCATTTTTTTAATTCTATATCTAACAACATCAACTGTTGATTTAACATTCTTAGCAATATTTATAGTTGACATCCTAGAATTTATTGATATAATTCTTAATATTTTAAAATCAAGTTCATCAAAGTCATTTATACTTTCTTTAATCATATAAATTGGTTCAGAAATACTAATTTTATTTTTAACTAAATATTCTTTTCTATAAATATACATTTGTAAATGATAAGAATGCACATAATATTGAATATATTCACCAAGAACAGACATATATTCTTCTTTAGTTTTTAATGATTCTGAAAAGTCTTTTTCCCAAGTAGCAATACCTAAATCTAATAAACCCTCAGATACAACCATACCCCAATATTTAGGGTCTTTTACAAAAAAATCAATAATTTCTTTTTCTTTGTTTGTAGGAATACTTTTAAATCTAAAAAATATTCTATTAGAAATATATCCTAGTCTACACATATTAATTACAGTATAATAATTTTTAATAATTTTTAAAGATTCTAATTTTTTAATTCTATAATTAACAACTTGTCTACTTAATTTAAGCTTTTTTGCAATTTGATTATTACTTTTTCTACAATTAATATCTAATTCATATAATATTTGATTATCAATTAAATCTAATTTAATAGCCATAAATATACAAGACAGCACAAATTTATAAATAGATTGCTGTTCTGACAAAATTACAGTTAGTTACTTTAATATGTTACAAAAACACTAATTAATTAACGAGTAAAGATTAATAGGTGGTATGATGAATAAAAAAGTAATTATAAGTGTAATTATTATTGCAATTATATTATTAATAGCAATATTTACATTTAATTTAACTGGTTATAACACATTAGGTAAGAATAACGAAATTGTATTAGGTGCAATTTTACCATTATCAGGACCAGCTGCTGATTATGGGTTAGACCTACAAGGCTCATTTAATCTAGCAGTTGATGAAATAAATGATCAAGGCGGAATAAATGGTAAAAATATAAGAATAATATTTGAAGATGGAAAAGCAAGTGCAAAAGATGCATTGACAGCAGCACAAAAATTAATTAATATAGATAATGTGGATATAATTATTGGTGGAATTTCTAGTAGCGAAACACTTGGTGCAGCACCATATGCTGAAGAACAAAAAGTAATATTACTATCACCAACATCAACAAATCCAGAAATTACATATTCAGGAGATTATATTTTTAGAACAGCACCTTCTGATGCACACCAAGGAAAAATAATTGCACAAGTAATGATTAACAATAATCATAAAAATATTGCACTTTTAAGTGCACAGGATTCTGATTTTTCACAAGGAATTAGAAATGTATTTGTTAAAGAATTTAATATATTAAATGGAAATATACTAATTGAAGAAAAATATGTATCTAATGATCTAGATCTAAAAACACAAATCACAAAAATACAAAATATAAATCCAGAAGCAATATACATTATTGCAGATACAACAGATTCATTCAATCAAATTCTAAAACAATTTAAAGAATTTAATATAGATAAACAACTATATACAATTAGTGCAATGTTAACAGAAGATATACTTAATAAATATGGAGATTACTTAGATCAAACAATATTAGCATCACCAAAATTTGATGAGGATAGACAAGAAATTATAGATTTTAAAAATAAGCTAAAGAACTATAATAAAAATCCATTCTTACCCATATTCTTCCATGCATCTGTTTATGATGACATCTATATAATTAAAGAAGCAATTGAAGAATGCAAAAGTACCAATACTGATTGTATAAAAAAAGAATTATATAGTATTAAAAACAGAAATGGTTTATTACCAAATTTATCAATTGATAAGTATGGAGATGCAGTACTAGAGTATAATCTAAAAATTATAGAAAATGGAAGTTTAGAAGATTTTAATTAATCTTCTTTTCTATTTAATTTTAATTCTAAGATATTATTTCTAAAAGAAGTACTTAAAGTTGATTTAATAACTGGAACATTAAACCAAAACTCTTTATAAAATAAATAATCATGGCTTTTTATCATTAATTTCTGTTCTTTTTCATTAATATCAAATCTTAGTTTGTTTAGATTATATGGAGTATAAAGAGTTATATACACATGATCATCAGCAATAACTAGACTATCCATATCCTCATAAACTTCTGTTTCTGCCATATCCTCACTAAATTGTATATTTACACTTAGTGGTTTGTCTTTATTTAGTTTATTATAGTCTATAAAATTAGTAAAAATTTGTTTAATCACACCATCTATTATTTCTAAATTATTTTTTTTCTTTTGTATCACTAAACCACCCTAGTTTCTTCTGATATAATTCCTTCATTACATTATTTATAGTTTCCCATTTTGATCTTGCAAAGTCTGGTATCTTCTTATGCTCTAAAATGTACTTCTTAAGATAATCAATTGTTTTTGGATCTGAAGAATAACCTGATAACTCAAAACCCACTAAACTATTCATCAGAGTATCTCTAGTTACTTTTGCTAAGATTGATGCACATCCTGCACAAATATAATTTAGATCTGCTTTGTGTTCAGATATTACTTTAGATTTACCTAAATCAAACTTAATATTTCTTAAGTTATCAATAATTCTTTGTTTATATTTAGATTCTATTGTATCTGGTGAATCTAAGATAATGTCATCTGGTCTAATTTTAAGTAAACTAATCATTTCTGCTGTTTTTTGAGCTTCAATTTCATTTAATGAATATCTATTCATTAAAACATTTAGTTCTTCAGCAGGAACTACTATTATCTTATATTCTTTAACTTCTTTCTTAATAATTTCAAATAATTCTGCTCTTTTCTTCTTTGGTACTAATTTAGAGTCCTTAACACCTAAATCTTTGAAATATTTGTTTTGATCTTCTGATATGGTACATAAAGCCATAATCATTGGTCCTAGGACACAACCTCTTCCTGCTTCATCTACACCAGCTAATAGTTTAGTCATATTATCACTTATATAAATATAATTAGAAGTTATTATAAATAAATTACATTTAAAAAGGGTTTTGTTGCTTATTTATTTATATAATATAACTAATTTTATATTTAATTAAACTATACAGGTGAATATTTATGCAAGGTACAATATTAAGTAATAGAAGAGGAATAAGAACTCAACATAATTATCAATATTTAATAAAAATAGATGATGATAAATATAATAGTAAAGAAGCAGTATCTAAACTAACTGGTAAGAAAGTTACATATAAGACAATTGGTAATAACTCCATTAATGGTAAGATATCTTCAGCTCATGGTAACAAGGGTGTTGTAAGAGTTATTTTTGAAAAAGGACTACCAGGATTAGCAATTACAGAAAAAGTAGAAATAAAATAATTATTTTTCTAATTCTTTAAATTTTGAAAGTTTAATAAAAGAGGATTTTTCTTCTTTTTTAATTTTTTCTTCAGTTTTAGGTTCTTCTTTAATATCAGGACTATTATTAATACTCATATCCTGTTGAGGTATCTCTCTTTTGATTGGTTCAGGTTCTTTAACTTCAGGAAGATCACTAATATTCATAGTCTTAGGTGTTTCTTTTGGTTGTTCAACAATCATTGGTTCTTCAATGTTTTCTTTAACTAACTCATGATGTTCTTCTACTTTAGCATCAGGAACAACTTCTTTTTTAACTTCTGGTTCATCTACCTTTTCTGTTGGTAAGGCTTTAGCTTGTGGTTCTTCAATCTTATTTTCTTTAATATCTTGAGGTATTGGTGATTCTGTTTTTTCACTATTAATAGAATAGTTCTTTAATTCTTTAGGATTAACATTCATTTTTGGAATATTTCTTAAACTTTTAAACTTTAAATATCTAAATATTACAAAACTAAATAATGCATACAAAATAAGAACTAAAACAATAAATACACATATATACAAAATTGATAGCTTAAAAGCAAACACATTAGTTACTTCTAAAATTACAAAAATTAATACCGCAATTATAATTGCATAAACACTAGACCACATCTTATCCATAGTAACACCTTTTTTAAAAGCTTATAATTATTATATTTATATATAGAAATACTTTAAAAACTTATTTAATGATTAAAAATGATAAATAAAAATAAAATACTAGAGCTTACAAAGGCTAATATTAAAAAAAAGCTAGAAACAACTGATCAGAAGATTATTAATATGTCATTAATTATTCAGAAACTACCATCAAATATTAATGAATTATATGAAGAATTAAGAATAATTACTGATCAAGAATACCCTAGTTTGGATAAATACCTTACAATTAAAGAATATTGTGAGTTTTATAGTTCTGGTACTATTAAAGAAAGTAAAGATATTAAGAAAATACTAGATTCTGACATTGGTATTAAGTTAAGTAAATCTCTTAAGAAAATAACTACTGATTTATCTAAAAATATACTAGATTTAATTAAAACTAAGGAAAATCTAGAAGAAGAGATAGATCACCTAACTAAAAAGAACTATATTAACCTATATACACTAGCAACTCCAAAAATAGCATATAAGATGCTAGAAATTGCAGGTTCTTTTGAAAGACTAGCTAGATTTCCTGCATCAACAGTTCAATTATTAGGCTCAGAGAAATCTTTCTTTAAAGCTCTTAAACAAAATAAGAAAACACCTAAATATGGAGTTATTTATAATCATCCATTATTAGTTAATTTAAGTAATAAAAACAAAGCAAAAATGGCAAGATCATTAGCTGCTAAAATATCACTTGGTGTTAAAGTTGATCTTGAAGGTAAAGATATATCTAAATTTTTAGAAGATAAAATAAAATTAAAAATAAGTGAGTTAAAATGAATTTAATAGTTTCAAAAGATAGAATATTTACTAAAGATCTTAATACTAGTGAAAAAAGAGAATGGAACCCATTTCACTCAAAAGTAGCAGCTGGAATTAAAAAAGGAATAATTCCTGAGCTTAAAGAGGATTTTAATGTTTTATACTTAGGTGCTGCTGAAGGATATACAATATCATTTATTTCTGACTTAATTACTAATGGTCAGGTTATTGGAATTGATGTTTCTGCATATAGTATGCAGAAGTTAGTTTTATTATCTGAAGATAGAAAAAATTTAATACCTATTCTAGGAGATTGTAATAAACCTGATGAATATTTAGAAATAATTAATGAAAAAGTAGATTATATTATTCAAGATATTGCTCAGAAGAATCAAATTGAAATACTTAAGAAAAATTCAGATTTATTTTTAAAAAATAATGGATATGTTTTACTTAGTTTAAAACTATCAGCTATTTCTCAAAAACATAACTCAATAATTGATAAAGAACTTAGAGAATTTGAAAAATCTTTTAAAATAATTAAAAAAAGAAGACTAGAACCTTTTGAAAAAAAACATATTCTAATCCTAGGACAAAAAAAATAACATTACTTTTTCATAGTTTTAAAATAATACTCAATTGATCTATCATATGTTCTTTCAGCATCCTTAGGAAAGTAACATGCTGGTAGTTCATTTCTCTCTCTATGATACTTAACACACTCACAACAAATACCTTTCTTAGAACAATCATAAGTGCAATTACAGTATTTTTTATTTTCTTCTTTTTTACAGTCCATAAATTTCCACTTATATTAATCCAAATAAAAATCCAATAAAGAATAAATAAAATGCAACTAATATAAAACCCTCAATATATGTTACTTTTCTATCTTGAACAATAAAGAAGTATAATAGTGTACCTACTAACATCAATGGTAATACAAAGGTTAGAATTGTTGATGGAATAATTAATGTTCCAAACAATGCAGAAATACCCATCACACCCATAGCATTAAAGATATTTGAACCTAAAATATTTCCTACAGCTAGCTCTGGTTTACCTTTTCTTGCTGCTTGAACAGAAACAACTAACTCAGGCAAAGAAGTACCTAATGCAACTGCACTTACTGCAATCAGATCTTTTGCAATATTTAAAATAGAGGATAAATTAATAATTGCATCAATTACATATCTAGCACTAAAATAAATAACAATAACTGAAATTATAATTATTCCTAGTTCCTTAAATATCTTAATATTCTTACCTTTCTTTTCAACAGACTTAAATTCTTTTTTAATTTCTGAATTTTTTGTTTTCTTTGCAACATGTAAGATAGAGACTATATAGAATATTAATACAACTATACAAAGAATTGCTTCAAACATACTAAAAGTACCATTAATTAGCATGGCAGCTAGTAAGAACGCAGTTGCTGCAAAAAATGGTAAGTCATTATTAATAATATCATAATCAATATGCATCTTCTTAGCAAATAATGCAGAAATACCTAATACTAAGAAAATATTTGCAATATTAGAACCAAGCACATTAGCAACCACAATCTCAGACACACCTTTAGTTACTGAAAATATTGAAGAAATTAGTTCTGGTAATGAGGTTCCAACACTTACAATTACTATTCCAATTACAAAAGCTGGTAATCCAATAAATATTCCTACTTTCTCAGCTGAGTCTATAAAGTAGTTAGATGCTTTAATTAGAAAGAATAATGAAACTATAAATATTATTAACCATAAGATTAGACCCATAGTTATATTTTATGAAGATATAGTTTATAAATATATTTTATTTCTTAATATATACCTTTTTAATAATAATATCTTCAACTGGCCAATCTTGATAGTGTTGATATTTAGTTGTAGTTTCTACGTTCTCAATAGCTGTTACAATTTCCATTCCTGAGATAACTTTTCCAAATACAGCATAACCTGGATTGTTTGGAGCTGAGTAATCTAAGAAAGAATTATTAGTAACATTTACAAAAAATTGAGCAGTTGCTGAGTTAGGATCATTTGTTCTTGCCATAGCTACTGTTCCAGTCTCATTTTTAAGATTAGTTATGTTTGTTGATTCTAGATCAATAGCATCTAAAACATCCTTTTGAGATCCATCTTCAATAAATCCACCACCTTGAACCATAAATCCTTTTATTACTCTATGGAAAACTGTGTTTTCATAGAAACCAGTATTTACATATTCTAAAAAGTTTTTAACAGTATTAGGTGCATTAGTATCAAATAATTCTAATTCAATATTTCCTTTTGATGTTTCAATAACTACAATTGTATTCATAATCTTTTCCTCTTTATTTAGTATTTTAGGTAATAATAAGCCTATTAATAATATAATAACTACTATAATTAGTATTCCAATAATTAATTTTGTTGAATTCATATTTAATTACTAATTCAAAATATTTATAAGTAAGTAAGATTAATAGATAACTATGAAGACAGCATATTATATTATAATATTAGTAATTATTGTATTAATAGCTGGACTAATTACTTCTGGTAATAATAAAATTGTTTATTTAACAATTGATGATTGTGCATCTTCTAATTTTAAAGAAAAAGTAGATTATCTTTATGATAATAATATACCAGCTAGTTTCTTTTGTATTGGTAAGTTAATAGAAGAAAATCAAGAAGATGTTGTTTATGCAATTAATAAAGGATATGACATTCATAATCACTCATATTCACATAATCACTTTTCAGATCTTAATCTAGAAGAAATAACCTATGAAATTACTAAAACTGATAAACTAATTGATGAGATTTATAGATTAGCAGGAAAAGAAAGAAAAAATAAGTATATTAGATTACCTTATGGTGATAAGTTATACTTTAAACCAGAAATCAATACAAGTGTCCAAGAAATAGTAAAAGAGCTAAATTATATAAAACCAAATATTAAAAGATTAAGATTTAATTTAATTAATAATTTATATAAACAAGATATTGACCTATACTGGACATATATGACTAAAGAATATAAGAAAGATTCAGGTAAAGTTATTAAAAATTTAAAAAATAGATTAAAAACTAATGGTAATGAACTATTAGTAATACATGATCATGATAATAAAGCTTTTTTTAAAATTATAGATACTCTTAAAGAAAGTGATGTGAAAGTAAAAGCACTTAGTTAATATGGGAATAAAATATAACTCATATCTAATTAGATAAATCTAATTCTTTCTTTTTCTTTAGTTTTACTGGTTTTGATAACTTCCATAAAAAGTCAAAATGCTTTTTAAAGGTTTTAAAAATATTTGAATCTTTTATTACAATTGCCAATGGGTGTAATGAATAAACTGTTATCGCAACCGTATCACCATATAAATAAATTTCTGTAACTTGATCTAACTCTTTTGGTAACATTCTAACATTTGAATATTTTGGATTTACAACATCATTTATATTTATAAAATTAGAATTAAATAATAAATAGTCTTTTATTTTTTTATTTATTTTTTTAACATCAAAATTTTTCCAGAAGTGATAACCTAAAAACTCAGTAGATTCATTTGTTATACCAATACTCCAGTAAACATTATAATCTAATATATCTAATATAACTTTTTTAATACCATCTTTACCCCTTAATACAGTTGTTTTTTGAGTAACTTCTCTTTTAGATAAGATTTTATTAATATCTGGAATTATCTTATTTGCTGTGTTTATTTGAGTATCAATCTTATTTTTTTTAGAATTTAGAAATCCTAATATAGTTTTTGGATCTTCTGCAACAAATCTTTTCACTTTTTTATCAATTACAAAAGAAACTAATCCCTTTTCTATTAATCTCTCTAAATTATCATAAATAATATTTCTATGTAAATTTGATGATTTTAAGAGCTCAGATGCTGTTGCTTCTTTTTTATTTAATAATGCATAATAAACTCTAGATTCGTTTTTATTTAATCCAAATTTCATTAAGTCTAAATAGTTCATATAAAATTAATATACAAACTATTTATATATTTATCATCATAATGTATGATAACAACCATATATTAACCAAAAAAGAGATAATCTATTTACTAAACAAAATTAAGATGGTTAAAATGAATAAAAAAATAATTATAGGAGTAACAATTATAATTTTATTATTAATTATTATTTTTGGAACAAATTTAATAAAAATAACAAATATTCAAGAAAGTGAAAACAATAATATAATAAAAATTGGTGGTATATTTGGTTTAAGTGGTTTTTCTTCAGAGTGGGGTGAAGGAGAATTAAGAGCTGTAGAATTTGCAGTAAATGAAATTAATAATAATGGTGGAATAAATGGAAAACAAATAAAATTAATAGTAGAAGATACTCAAACAGATGGAATTGGAACAATAAATGCATTTAATAAGTTAATAAATATAGATAAAATAAAATATATAATTGGATCTACATGGTTAGAAACATATATAGGTGGAGCAGAAATTGCAGAAAAAAATAAAATAATCACAATTTCTCCTAGTTCATCAGTGACTTCTATGAAAGATCAAGGATATTATAAATATATCTTTTCAACATGGTACAGGTCAGATTTAGAAACTAAAGAGATTGTTAATCACATGTTAGATAATAATATATCAAATGTAGTTTTACTATTTATGAATACAGCATACTGGGAAGATATATCTAATCAATTTAAAATAAATGCAAAAAAAAATGGTTTAAATGTTCTCCAAGAATTTAGATTTAATGCAAATGAGGTTGATTTTAAAACCATTCTCACAAAAGTAAAACAATTAAATCCAGATGCAATTATGTTTGGTGTTGATGATGCATCTTCATTGATTGCATTCTTGAAACAAAAAGAAGAACTTCATATGAATTCAATACAATTATTTTCAGAGTCATCATTAGGAACATATGGTAGAGATCCTATATTAAAAGAATATCTTATTGGTTCAAAATATGCATCACCTGTAATTTTAGACTCTGAATTTAAGAAAATATTTTACAAACAACACACAAAAATAATATCACCATCTGTTGAAACAGCATATGATGCAATTAAGATTCTCACAACAGCTATAAAAGAAGTTGGTGAAGATACAGATAGTGTATTAAATTATCTAAAAACAAATAATTTCAACACAATAACTTATGGTGATAAAGTGTCTTTTGATTCATTAAATGGATTAACAGGTGTAAAGTATGAAATTAAAACAATTAATTAAAGGTATTAAAGATGAATAAAAAAATAGACTCAAAAAATGTAATTAAAAAATATGGTGAAAGTGCTGGAAAAATATACGATGCTTTTATGATAGATTATGTAAATAAAATAAGTCAAGAATCTAGAGATGCATATAAAACCCTTTTTGATTACTTTTCAAAAATAGATGGTAAAATATTAGAAGCAGGTATTGGATCTGGAAGAAATATTAAAAAATATCACACAAATGCATCTTTAGTTGGAGTAGATATTACTCCAGAAATTATAGAAAAATCCAAAGAAAGAGCTAAAGAATTAGGTAGAAAAATTAAATTATATGTTGAAGATATAACAAATCTTCCTTTTCCAGATAATTATTTTGATGCAATAGTATCAACTTATACTATTTGTGTTACTGAATATCCAGAAAAAGCATTAAAAGAACTTATTAGAGTGTGTAAATCAGGAGGATTAATTGGTATATATGATTGTAAAAGATCTGATTCTAATAAAAATATTCTAAATTCACAAGAAATTGTTGCAGAAACAATTAAGGAATATGGATTATCATTTAATGGATCACCTGCTGTTGTATACAACATTCTATCAGATTTAGATAAATATATTAAAAATTCCGTATTAAAAATTATTAATAAAAAGATTATAGAACATTCTACTTTTGAATCTCTTGGAATGTATATTTTACAAAAATAAATCCTTAAATTCTATTTTTTCTTTAATTTATTTTCTAATTTATTGTAATATTCTAAACTTAATTTTCTAATATCTTTTATAATTGGTATAACTATTTTTCTATCTTCTAAAAGATTTAGTCTTTCTTCAAACCAAGTAATCCAAACACCTTGTTCACTTTCTTGTATTTGATATTTAATTTCATTAAAAATAATTGACCAATCAATTTTATATGTAGCTATACTATAACAATCATCAACATCTCCATCTCTTTCAGTAATACTTTTAAAAACAAAAACATCTTCTACTGAACAACCAAATAAATTAATATTTTTATATTCTTTAATTAATTTTGCTCTTTTAATCATATTTTCACTTAAAAATAGTTTACCACATACAATTATATCAAATATATCAATTCTATAATTATCTTTAACTAATATTTTTTCTAAATTCATTTTAGAATAAGATTTGCCTGGTTTTTCTATAATAAAATTATCTTTTTCTAAAGTTCTTGCTAATAATTCTTTATCTTTTTTACTAGTAACAACTAAATCAATATCTTTTGTTCCACCTTTAAGATCATTATATAAAAGAACTGCACCGCCAATTAAATAAAGGTTTAATTTTCTATTTATTTTATTATCTAAGTCTTCAAACTTATCAGTTATTTGTTTAAAATGATTTATATATTTTTCCATAGTTATCATATTTTAATATTATACATATTTCCTTTTTCTTTAATTTCTTTTAATGGAGGATATCTTTCTATCTTTTCACCATTAAATATTCTATTTAAATTGTCTAATATTTCATGTTTTATGCCTTTAAATTCAGATTTATATTTACAATAAAATAAAGCAAGATATAATCTCTGTCTAAAATCTTTTGTTTTTTTTACAATTTCCAATGTGTGTATTAAAATATCTTTTTTGGTTAGCTTTTTTTTAGGAAGATAATAAAAATTTGTAAGATTATAGATTTTTATCCCAAATTTATAAAATAAAGAAAAAGATGTTAGTTTTGCATTTATATTTATAGCTTTATTTGAAAATATAATTTCAGAATTATTTTTAAAATATATTATTGAATTAATAGGAACTCTTTGATCTTGCAAATTACAAAAATTATAATAAGATAATAATAAATCTTTTAAATTAGGCCAAACTTTTTCATTAATATAATATTTATTCTTTTCTGGCCAAATTATAGAAAAAGACATAGCAAGCTTAAGTTTTTTATAAATACTATCTTTATTATATCCTGTATCAACAATGACATCTCTTATTGTATGATTATTTATAAAAGATAATAAAATATCTAATCCATTAAAAGAAAACAAATCTATTAAATTTGTATTATTTGATATAATTTGTCCTAATTTTATTGAAAACTCAGATTTATAAATAATAAATCCTAAGTCTGAATTAGATATTAAATTTTTATTAACTAATGAATTTAGGATTCTATAAATCTGACTATTACTTTTATTTATTTTATTAGATAATAAAGAAATAGAGATATTGTCAACAAATACTATATTCTTGTTAAATATATATTGAAATATTTTTAATTCAAATTTAGTATATCTCATAATTCTACTAATATGCGAAAAGTATTTAAAGTATTCGCATTTAAGTAGAAAAAGCTATAAATTATTAAATTTTATTTTTCCTTTATAAAGATCAACTAACTTCTGTGATAGATCAGATATTGCTATCCTTTTCTGATTAAATGTATCTCTATCTCTTATTGTTACTGTTTTATCTTCCTTAGTATCATGATCAACAGTAATACAATAATTAGTACCAATCTCATCTAATCTTGCATATCTCTTACCAATTGAACCTTTTTCATCAAAGAATATATCAAATAGCTCATTTGAAGTATCCAACAAATCCTGTGAAATACCTTGAGATAGCTCTAATAAACCATCTTTCTTAACTAATGGTAAAATTGCACAGAAATAAGGAGCAATCTTTGGTTTTAATTGTAATACATTTCTTAATTCTTCCTTTTCTTCTTTAACTTTAAATGAATTTTCTAAAAGAACATAGAATAATCTATCTAAACCAATAGAAGATACTTCTAATACATGAGGAGCAATTACTTTTCCTTCCTCTTTAACTGTTAAATCTTTCTTAGATCCTTTAGAATGTGCTTTTAGATCATGATCAGTTCTATAGTTAAAAGAAAATAATTCAATCCAACCTAATGAGGATTGTACTTCTAAATCAAAAGTTTGTTTTGAATAGAAAGCTCTATCATTATCTGGAACCTCTCTAAATCTTAATAGATTATGTTCAAATCCAATATCATCTAAGAACTTTTGTTTTAGATATAAATAATATGTTAATAATTTACCAACAGATATGTTTTGTTTAGTTATTTCTTTAACAGTATAATCTTTCTCTGTATCATCTTTTAATAATTTAAATCTAATTTTATAATCTAGAATATTAGATAGATCATAATCATCTATTTTATCTGAATCAAAGAACATTTCAGTTTCTAATTGTTCAAACTCTCTACATCTTATTAATCCTTGTCTTGGTGATATTTCATTTCTATAAACTTTACCATGTTGAGATATGGTTATTGGTAAAGTATCTCTTCCTGTTTTGTATATTCTTAAAAAATCTAAGAATATAGATTGACAAGATTCACCTCTTAGGTAACCTTTACTTCCTTCTTGAGCACCAACATCTATTGATGACATTAAATTAAATCTTTTAATATTTATTAGATTTCCACCATTTTCTGATTTTATGTTGTTTTTAGTAATTAATTCTTGATATTCTTCATTAGACAGACCTTCTGGTACCTCTTCACCTATTACTTCTTGTATTAGCTTATCTAGCTTATAGGTTTGGCCTGTTTTTGAACAAGTAGCTATTGGATCATCAAAATTTGATAGGTGTCCTGATGCTTTAAACACCACTTCTGGCAATATAACTGAACCAGATATTTCTAAAAAGTTGTTTTTCTTAATAAATTCATTTCTCCAGAATTTAATTAAATTTAGTCTAATTTTATTACCTAATGGTCCATATTCAAAGAAACCAGCAAAATGTTTAGGGTATATCTCTGCTGATGGGAAATATAGTGATCTAGTACCTATCATTTCATTAAATCTTTGAATTCTTGTTTTTTCATCTATAACCATAAATATTCACTTTAATTATACATATAGATTAGAAATAGTTTAATATAAATATATATTGGTTCTATAAATTATTTAATAAAAAGCTTATTTTTAATAACTTTATATTATTTTATTAAAATTTTTAATTTTAGGTTAAAATGCCTTTTTTAAAAAGGTTAATGCAGGGGTTCCCGAGTGGTCAAAGGGGCACGGCTTAGGACCGTGTGCTTAGTGCTTCGCAGGTTCGAATCCTGCCCCTTGCACTTACTTTTTCTAAATAGAATCACAAATATCCATTTTAAGTTATTTAGAATATAAATTGTACGGGCAAAGGATTTAACAAAAAAAGATATATTTATATATTATTTTGCCCATACAATAAGTATGGTTTATATAGAAAAAATTAAAAGGACAGAAAAGATATATTATTATATCACAAAGAATTTTAAGGTAAGCGATAAAAAGTGGAAAAAAATAAGAAAATATATAGGTAATAAACCTCCTTCTAAAGAACTTATAAAAAAAGCAGTTAATGAAATTGAATCAAAAGCATTAAAAAATGGATTCATAAAACCAAACTCAAAATTCAAATACTTAAGTGATGATGAATCTGAAAAGTTACAGGATTTAAAACAAGTTTTCAATAATTGGTATGGAAAATTAAGTAATATAGAAAGACAAAATTTTGAAAAAGACTTTATTGTAAGGTTTACATATAATTCAAATGCTATTGAAGGTAATCGTTTAAGTCTTCGTGAAACAAGCATGATTTTAACAGAAAATATAATACCTGCTGGTGCAACACCTAATGACTACAACGAAACTATTAACTCAATGGATTGTTATAAATTTATGAAAGAATATAAAGGTAATTTTAATAAAAAGTTTCTTCTAAAAATTCACAAACTACTTACTCAAAATACTAGTTGTAAAATTATAGGTGATTATAGAAATCATAATGTTAGGATTTCTGGTTCCGAATGGATTCCTCCTAACTTTAAAAAAGTTAAAGACGAAATGCAAAAAGTTTTCCAATGGTATTATTATGCAAGTAAAAAATTACATCCAGTAGAATTAGGAGCAATCATACATAATAAACTAGTAAGAATTCATCCTTTTGCAGATGGTAATGGTAGAACTTCTAGAGTAATAATGAACTGGATATTAATGAAGAATAAATTTCCTATATTCTATATAGAACAAAGAGATAAAATTAATTATTATGATGCAGTTGAAGAAGGAGATAAAGGTAATGATAAAGCAATTATACATTATATTGCTAAAGTACTTATAGTACAACATACATTTAAATCTAAAGATAGTTAAACTATATTAATATATAGTTGTTTAAATACTATAACATATTTTAAAAGAGATAATTATGAGAACTAATTTTGAAACTAATAAAAACAAATATGAAATTAATAATTTAATAGAAATAATAACTAAAGATTTATCTAATTTTCAATATAAAACATTTAATTTAGGTATTAGCTTTCCATTTGGTATAGAAGATGAAGAAAAAATAAAACTTAAGAAAGACTTTCATCAACCATTTATTAAAGAACTAGAAAATAAACTAAATAAGGAAAGAACTCCTGAAAACTCAGATATTGAAATAACTGTTGATTATAATTATGATTTTATTAAATATTATATAAAACCAGTTTATATTTATGGAATATATAATAAATATTCTAGAGAATTACCACAAACTATCTATTATTGCTTTAAATGTAAAGGAAGAGGTTGTCCACATTGTAATCATAAAGGAAAACTAGCTGACACTAGTGTCCAAGAAATTATACAAAAGTATTTTATAGAAAGATTTAAAGCAAAAGATGGTAAATTCCATGGAGGAGGAAGAGAAGATGTTAATGTTCTTATGCTTGGAAATGGAAGAGAGTTTGTTATTGAACTAGAAAGTCCACAATTAAGAGGATTATCTTCTGATGAACTTACAGAACTAGAAGATAAGGTAAATAAAGAAAAAGATATTAAGATTAAAGAATTAAAAATAGTTAAAAAAGAAAAAGTTGAAGAAATCAAATCAGCTACACATTTTAAACTATATGAAGCAATTGTAGAGACTGAAGAAGAAATAACTGAAAAAGACCTACAGAAAATAAAATTAAATGAAATTATAGATATAAAACAAAAAACACCTACTAGAGTTAAAAAAAGTAGAGTAGATAAAATTAGAGATAGAAAAGCTGATATTAAAAAAGTTGAATTTATTGATAAAAATCATTTTAAAATACATATAAAAGCAGAAGCTGGGCTATACATAAAGGAATTTATATCAGGAAATGAAGAAAGAACACTTCCTAACATCACATTATTTCTTGGACACCCATGTTTATGTGAACAACTAGATGTTATCCACATTTATAGGTAAATAATATTTATAAAGTCATTTTTTTAACTAATTCAGTACAATTTAAGTCAAAATTATGACTAAAAATACAAAACATATAAATATAACATCACAATAAGTCATTTTTTTGACTAATTTTGTGTGATTTAAGTCAAAATTATGACTAAAAGTATAAATTATATACACTTTTGTAAAATTTATTTTTCTAACTATTACTTACACACAAACTATCTTTTTGCTTAGGAAATATTAAACAAAACAAGGTACTAATTCCTACTATAAATAAAACCAATATATTAAAAAATATTATTTGGACTTATATATAAATTATTATTTTTTATAAATATCTAAAAGTGTAGAACTTAATTTAGATAAATGATTTAAGTCTGGTAACCTCTTCCAAAAATCAAAGTCGTCTATATAAGGACCTTCATATTTATAAAGTAATTCTTTTTTATTATTATCAAATTCTTTATACCATTCTTTTTCTAATATTTTTCTAGCTAAACCAACAATTTTCATTTTATTTGTGCCTTTATAAGATGCTCTTAATTGATACAAATATATAATATTTGAATTATTTTTACTTAAAAATTTTATTAGATTATTACTATTAAAATTATTTGAAGTTTTAGTTACCCTTTTCAAAAAATATAATATAGTTTTATGCGAATGCAAATATATTAAATTACTTATATTTGATGAATGTAGTTGTTTAAAATATATATCTAAAACAGAAAGTAATTCTATTCTTTTTTTTATTTTATCTGATGTTTTTAAATTAATCAAAGAGTAATTATAATTTTTTAAAATTTCTGAAATATCTTCTAATTCATAAATAAAATCAGAACGGCGAGATATTTTGGAGTTAATTAAATTAGGAAATACCTTATCAAATAATTCCATTTCTTTAACAATGTGTCTTTTATTTAATTTTTTAAGTAAATTTATATATACTTTATTTGGTATGTCATTACATAATAAATTTGTTGCAATATTTGATTTATTAACGCATTGTACTATTTCATTCGTCAATTTAAACTTATAAATTGTTTTACCTAAAATAAAATCAAAATGACTATCTTTAAATTTAATTTTATCTCGTACAATAATTTCAGGTTTAATGTGAATCTGTTTTTTTATCATATTAGCATCCTATTACTAAAACATTATTTAAAACTTTCTTTTCTGTGGAAATATTAAACAAAACAAGGTACTAATTCCTACTATAAATAAAGTTGTTACAACTATCCATGTTGCATTATTTATAATATTACTGTAAATAAATAAAGGAATACCAACTACAAATGCAACTAAAACACCCCAAAACACTCCCTTAGCACTTAATCTATCCCAATAAAGACTTAATACAGTTGGAACAACTATACAGGCTGCTATGGTGTTAAATATCCACCATAAATGTTTTAATCCAAAACCAGGAATATAAGTTACTAAAATTGCAATAGTTAAACCAACTAATACAATTCCAACCATCCCTATTCTAATTTGTTTAATAGATTTAAATTTATCTTTAAGAACATCAGTTACCCATAAGGATGATGCAGCTGATATTCCTGAATCTAAGGTTGAAGATATACCTGCTAATAACATAATTACAAATAAAATTAATAATCCTTGAGGTAATAAACTAGCAACTGTTTGGACACCAATCATAGAAACATCTATTCCTAATGGTAATGCAATTCCTAAAGCTGGATTTGCTGCTAAAAATCCTAAAGTTGATAATGCAATTGGAACCATTCCAAATAATATTGCACCAAATATAAATGATTTTACTAATTGTTTTTTTCTAATTGCAAATGATCTTTGCCAATATTGTTGATCAGATATTGCACCTGCAATTAATCCAATTGCTGTTACTATTCCAAAAGAAAATGCAACTCCTGGATCTAATATACTTTTTATACCTTCTAGTCCTCCAAAACCTGCTGCAATTGCTGGAAAACCACCTGCTACTGACCAGGTTAATGGTAAGATTATTACACCTACTAACACAATTAAACCCATCTGCACAAAATCTGTAATAATTGATGCTTCTAAACCTGACACCCATGTATATACTAATGCTATTACTGCTAAGATTGGCATCACAATAATTAATGGTATTCCTGTTAGTAATGTTATTAAACTACCACCAGCAAATAATTGAACAGTTATTGCCATTAGTTGATAAAAGAAATATGGAAATAAGTACATTTTATGTACTTTTGAACTTTTTAGTTTATGTTGTATATATTGAGGTAAAGTATATCCTTCTGGTAGTTTCTTTCTAATAGCTGGTGCTAAAAATGCAAATAATGCTAATGCTATTATATTTGGTATTGTAAACCAAAAAATACCAGCTAGTCCCTTAGTATATGCCATTTGAACAGATACAAATAATGCAGGAGCCCATATCCATGAGGCAGCAATGCTAGTTCCACCAAAGAACCAACCTACTTTTCTATTAGCTACTAAAAATGTATCTTTTTTATTTAACATAATAGTTCACTTTTTAATAAGATTATGAAAAACATCATCCTTATTTTTTGAAAAAAAATAAGTTATTAAAAACATAAATAATCCAAATAATACTAAAAAAATATAACCTAACAATTGGGATATATAAGCCATAATTTCACCTAATTTCACTTTATAATGTTAATTAATTTACTAACTAGTGTTAATTAACACCATTAGATAAATTAGGATTTAGGTTGCTTTAAATATGTGTGGTGGCGATTATCACCACAACTAATAAAAAGAAATGTGGTGGTAATATACATATGTTTCAAGAAATTTTGCAAGAAATAGGATTAAGTAAAAATGAATCAAAGATTTATGAAACTCTTGTTCAATCAGGTCAATTATCAATAGAAGATATTTCTCTAAAAGCAAAAGTGCATAGAAGAAATGTTTATGATAGTCTAAACAAACTAATAGAAAAAGGATTAGTTTCTGATTTCTTTATTGAAGGTAAAAAAAGGCTTAAAGCAACAAACCCAAATAGATTACAAGATATTCTAAAAGAAAAAGAAAATAGATTATTAAGTATACTACCTGGCCTAGAAAAAAAATATGATTCAAAAGATTATACAAGTGAAGCTTATTTCTATAAAGGTGTTCAAGGTTTTAAAAATTACTTAAATGATATTCTTAAAACAAATGAAACTGTTCATTTTATGGGTGCAAAAGCTTTTTGGTTAGACACTAGACTTCAAACCTATTTAAAAATATTTGAAGCTAAAAGAAAAAAACAAGGTATTAAGTTTAGACACATATTTGATCAAGAAGTTAAAACAGAAAAACCAGATATTCTTAAGTTAGTTGGCAAACCATATAAATTTTTACCTAAAAAGTATTCATCAGAAACAGCAATAGATATTTTTGGTGATTATGTTGTTATGTTTGTTGGTGTAAAACCAGGTTATCTAGATGAAGAACCATTACAGTTTGTAATTAAAAATAGAAGATTAGCTGATGGTTATAGAAAAATGTTTGAATTTATGTGGGATTTCTGTCCTGATAAATAATCTATTCTAAATTAAATTCCAAATATTCTTTTTCTTTAAAAAAACCTTTGTTTTTAATTTTAATAGTTTTATCAGAAGTTATTTGTCCAACAATTCTTGCATCAACATCATATTTTTTAGAAATGTCAACAACTTTATCTGGTTCAGAGGTAACTATTAACATACCATTACCCATATTCCAAGTTTTATAAGCCTCTTCATCAATAACATTTCCTTTTTCTTGACATAAAAGCATTAAATCACAAGGTTCAAACAAATTATCAAGAATAGCACCAAATCCAGATGGTTTTAATATTCTTCCAAGCTTTCCAGGAACACCACCACCAGTAATGTGTGCAACTCCATGAAGTTCTGCTAATGGTAATCCTTTAAATCCACCAAACATTTCAACAACAGCAGCACAATAAATTTTAGATGGTTCTAAAACTAGTTTTGCTATATTTTTATTATTATATTCTTGAGTATGCCAATTTTCACCATACACATCTTTTAATATTTTTCTTACAAGAGATAAACCATTAGATCTAAACCCTTTTTCTTTAAAGGAAACAATAGAATCTCCTTCTTTAACTTCAAATCCAGTAAATAATCTATCTTTATTAGCAAACCAAACAACTGATGCACCCCAGTTATAATTAAAAGGTCCAAAACCACCAACTCTACTACCAAGTTCAGCAACTTCTCCATTAACAATTACAACATTAGCATCTTTTGCTGCATTAATATAACCTTCTGCTAGTTGTTTAATTTCATTAATATAATTAGTACCATTTTTACCTAATGAATTTACATCTAATATTGAACCAATTAATACTGGTTCAGCACCTCTTACTACAGCATCATCACAAACCATAGCAAAAAGATCATAAGCAATAGTAGAATGATCATTTATTCTTTCAGCTACTTCCATTTTAGTTCCAACACCATCAAAACCAATGTTCATAAGAGTGCCTTCAGTTAAATTAGAAACATCAATTGCTCTAACACCACTAAAATCATCAAAAGGAACAATAAGTTCACCGAACTTACCTTCTCTATTTTTCCAAGTTTCTTTTGCTGCATTATAAAGAATTTTAGAAACATCATCTCCTAACTCAATGTTAACACCAGAATCAGCATAGTTTGCAACCATATTTAATCCTCTTTAAAATAATCCATAGCATTTTGGAAAATTTTTATTGCATCTATATATTTAGGAAGTTCTTTTCCTTCTCTTTTGTATTTTTCTTTTAATAATGTCCAATCAGGTCTATTTGTAAAAAATAAAGCTCTTTCTGGATGAGGCATCATTCCAATAAATCTACCAGAAACATCAGTAATACCAGCAATATCTTCTAATGAGCCATTTGGATTCATTTCTAATCCTTCAGATGCACAAATATCACCTTTACAATATTTTAATGCAATTAAATTATTTTCTTTAATTTTTTCTAAAATATCATTTGGAGCATAAAATTTACCTTCACCATGAGCAATTGGAACTGATATTGTATTTATATTTTTTAGCCATGGAGAATTACTAGTAACTTCTAGATCTATCCATCTATTAATGTATCTTGCTGAATTATTATGTTCTAATGAGACTTCAGCAGTTCCATAATTTTTATTAGTAGCAGGAAGTAATCCTAATGCCACCATTATCTGGAAACCATTACAAACACCAATAATTAAACTTTTTTTATTAATAAAATTTTGTAACTCAGTCCATAGGTTGTTTTTAACTAGACTTGCAAATGCCTTTCCAGAACCAGTATCATCCCCAAATGAAAAGCCACCTGGAAATGCAAGAATATTATAATCATCTAAGTTTTTCTTTTTATCAATAAGATCTCTTACATGAATAATTTCTGTATCTGCACCTACTAAATCAAATGCAAATTTCATTTCTTCATCGCAATTTATTCCATATCCAGTTAAAACAATAACTTTTGGTTTCATTTAATAACCCCTTAATGTACTTTTATAATTTTTAGATATTTCTTTAATATCTAAATTAATAATTTCTTTATTATCTATTCCACTAACTTTAAATAAATTATCAGTTACTATTCCAATAAAAGATATTGAATTATCTTGCATTATCTTTTCAAATTGATCTTTATTCTTAGGATCAATAGTTATAATTATTCTTCCTTGTGATTCAGAATATAATGCAACATGATTATTAGAAACTTCTCCTTTCAAATTATTTAAAGAAACATCAACACCTAATTGTCCAGATATTCCCATCTTTGCTAGTGCAATAACTAATCCACCTCTGTTAACACTCTTAGATGCAGAAATTAATTCTTTATCTATTGCTTCAGTTAATGCATTATATAATTTTTTATTTTTATTAGCATCAACTTTAGGAACTTTATTTCCAATATATTTTTTATTTCTAGTTTTTTCACCAATATATTCTAAATATTCAGAAGCTCCTAACTCATCATAAGTATCTCCAAGAACATATATTAAATCTCCACTTAATTTTAGATCTATAGTGACTGATTTCTTACAATCATCCATAATAGCAATAGAAGATACTAATAATGTTGGAGGAACTGAAATTAATAATGCATTATTATCTTTATCATAACCTTTAAAGGAATTGTACATACTATCTTTTCCAGAAATAAAAGGTGTATCATAAACTAAAGCAATATCTCTACATGCTTTTGCTGATCTTAATAATTCACCAAGTTTTTCTTTTTTATCAGACTCAGCCCAACAAAAGTTATCTAAAAGTGCTAAATAATCTAATCTACCACCAACTGCAATCACATTTCTAACTGCCATATCTATAGCACAAGCAGCCATATCATATGTGTTTATATCACTATAAGTTGGATTTACTCCTTGTGAAGTAATAACTGCTTTATCTGAATCTAAAACTGGTTTTGTAACTGCTGCATCAGTATTTACTCTACCTTTACCATGTAAAGATTTAACAACTGAACCAGCTTGAACTTCATGATCAAACTGCATTGATATAAATTCAAAACTACAAATATTTAATCTAGACAACATATCTCTTAATGATAAATTAAAATCAGAATTACTATCTAATTCTGGTTCATCATATTCTTTCTTTGGATATTCAATATCTAGTACTTTATGTGGAAGTCCATTATGTAAGAACTCCATATCTAAATCCATTATTATTTTATTATTATGTTTAATAGTACATTTTCCAGAAGAAGTAAAAGTACCGATTACTGTTGCTTCAACTCCTCTTCTCTTCATTAAATCATTAAATGCATCCCATTTTTCAGGAGAAACAGATAATGTCATTCTTTCTTGAGATTCAGATATCCATGTTTGCCAAGGATCTAGACCTGGATATTTTAATGGTACTTTTTCAAGTTCAACTTCACAACCATTACAATCACGTGCCATTTCCGAAACTGAAGATGATAAACCACCAGCTCCATTATCAGTAATTGCATTATATAATCCTAAATCTCTTGCTTCTTTTACAACTGCGTCACTTAATTTCTTTTGAGTAATTGGATCACCAATTTGCACTGCAGTTGCTGGACTACCAGCATCCATTGCTTCAGATGAAAATGTAGCACCATGTATACCATCAAGTCCAACTCTACCACCAATCATAACAATGTAATCATTAGATTGTGCTTCTTTAACCCAAGATTGTCTATTATAACTTTCTTTAGGAATTAAACCAATGGTTCCAACAAATACTAATGGTTTTCCTCTGTATCTTTCATCAAAGCAAACAAAACCAGTTGGGGTAGGAATACCTGAACAATTACCACCTACTTTTACACCATCAATAACTCCGTCCATTATTTTTCTTGAGCTTAGCATTTTTTGTGTTTTATTTACACCTTTATATAAAATTTTATTAACTCTTGGATCAGCAAAACAAAAACCATATCTATTAATTATTGGTTTTGCACCTAAACCAAACCCAATTGTATCTCTATTAACTCCAACAATACCAGTTATTGCTCCACCAAATGGATCTAAAGCAGATGGACTGTTATGTGTTTCAACTTTATCAGTTATTAAATAATTATCATCAAAAACTATTGCACCAGAATTATCTTTAAAAACAGAAATACAAAAATCATTATCTGCTTTCTTCTTTCTAATTTCATTTGTAACATCTCTAATAAATGTTTTATATATTCCTTCTTTAAATTCATCAATTTCTGCTGCGAAAATAGTATGTTTACAATGTTCAGACCATGTCTGTGCAATTGATTCAAGTTCTATATCTGTTGGATTTCTATTTAGTTTTTTAAAATGTGCTTGTATTGCTTTCATATAGCTAAATTCTAATGCTAATGGACCTCTTGTTGTACCATCTTCATTAGGAATTCCTTTTTTACCTAATTCTATTAATTTATCATCAGATATATCCAAATTAACATCAGTGACATTAGGAACTTCTTTTAACTTTACTTTAGGTGCAATCTTATCCATCCCATTATCAGCAACATATTCTTCATTAGACTTAATATGCATTCTTTGAATTAAAATATTAATTATTAATTCACCTATTCTTATAATTTCATTTTTATTTTTTATTCCAGAAATAAAAATTATTTGTGATGAATAAACACCTTCAGTAGTTTCAAAATTAACATTAAATAAATCTTTAATTGAATCTTTTACTGTTGTAGCTACATTATCAGTTACACCTGGAAGATACCCTATTTCTAAAGCATAATCAAAATTTGAAAAATTAGTTGGTTTATTTAAATAATATTCTTGAGTTACTGGATTCTGTAACATTTTAGATATTTTAATTAATTGACTTTCATCAAAATCCTTCTCAATAGTATAGACATCAACTATCTTAATATTACTAAGGGTGGTAAAGCCATAATCTATGATTTTTGATTTTAGCACCTCAGCTCTTGTATCATCTATTTTATGTTCTACTTCAATTCTATTTATTTGACCCAATCATAACACCCTAAAACCTATGTATAATTAAATTATAAAATGTTTATAAATAGAACTAGCATATCTTTAAAAGATTATGTTGCACAACTATTGCATAAAACACAATATTTTTAGTTATAAGATAAACTATTTATTTTTATTAATAAATGTTAATAATTTATCAAAATTTCCATCTATATCTTTCTCATCATAATTAATTCTAATCCCGTTTTCAATCATTTTGTCAAAGAAATCCCTATAACTTAAACCAGCAACATTTGCAGCATTAGATATAGAAACACTGCCTTTCTTAATAGCATTTATTGCTTTTTTTAATCTATAATCAGATACTGCCTTTTCAATAATTGATCTTAGTAATTCTGATTCACTTAATTTTGTATCATAAACCATATAATTAATATTTTTCACCGTAGAATCTGACAATCTTAATGTCTTTGATTTTTTTAATTTATATTTTATATCATTCATCATAATTGTTCACATTTATTTAAAATATTTTTTTCCTATTTCAATAAATTTCTTACTAATATTTTTGTTTAACATATTAAATAATATTAAACATCTCTTTTTAGTTAACTCTTTTGTATTATATAAATAAAGTATATAATCTATAGAAGTCATAAAAGGTATATTATTAATTTTACAAAAACTAATAGGACCCTTATCATCTGTTGCAACAATCATATTATCTTCAATTCCAAGTGCAATACAATACAATTCACCAGAATCATATTGTAAATTATCTAATAATTTTTTTGGAATATTTTTTGGTTCTCTAATCTTAATTAATCTAATATCTTTTAATTTAGAATATACATCCATATCTCTTGTATTATATATTTTATGTTCACTTTCATTTAAAATTTCTGATTCAACTTTTTGTACAAAATAAATATCAAAATATTTTAATAAATAACTTTCTATATCAAGATACACAACATTTATCCAAAATGATGCATCTATAACTATTTTGGGTTTATTAGAAATAACTGTTTTTACCATAGATAATATATATACCAATATCTTTTTAAATGTATTCGTCTGTCTTACAATAAAGTAAGCGGATTATTTCAAAACTTTTCCAGTTTCTAAATACCAAAGGTAAAGATCTAGTTCTGATTGATTTAACTTTAACTTCTTTCCAATAGTTTTCAGAATATCTTCAATCTCTATATACTTCTTTTTATTTAGAATTTTAGGTTTTTCTTTCAAATACTTTTCTCTAACTAAAATATCAACTATATGGAAATCAATAATAGCATAATTAGTAAACCCAATGTTTCTTAGAAAGTGAGATGCTTCTTTGTATGCTAACCCTTTAATATTTTTAACAATCCAATCTCTTCTTTCTTGATCATCTTCAAATGAAAATACAATTTCTTTAATTTTATTTTTATATTTTCTATTAGAAATAATAAAGTCAGCTCTAACATTTGGAAATCTATGACCTAATCTTCTTAATTCACTTTGAAGTTTTAGTTTAGATCCTTTAATGAAATCATTATTTATTTCTTTTTGCATTTTAATAGATCTTTCAGCATTAAAATTAGCAGTTAATACACAAAAACAAAGTTCTTTGAATACAGAATATGATGTTTTTCTTTTAAATGAACCAAACTCTCTTTGTCTTTTGTCTACTAAGTTCTTTAAGGATGTTTTCTTCAAACTTTTAACAACTTTTAATAATTTAATCATATTTATCATTATTTCATTGCATAGGTAACTAAATGCTTTTTATTTTCAGTAAACACTTTTGGATAATTAGCTTTTTTAAGTAGTTTTTCAACTTCTAAATAAGTTTTTACACTATTTCGTATATGATAAGTAGCAATACTTAAAGTTGGTTTATACTTCTTAAGAACATCTATACTTGATTTTAGAATTTCAATCTCTGCTCCTTCAACATCAATTTTAATAAAGTCTATTTTTTTAATATTTTCTTGTTTAATAAAATCTTCTAAAGTAATTACATTACATTCAACATTCTTACTTACTCTTCTATTAACATAATTAATTCTAGAACCCATACTTCCCAATCTATAACCATAAAGATTAGCAGTACCAGTATTTTCCCAAACACCTATATTATATATTTTTATATTTAGGTTATTGTTAACAATATTCTTCTTTAAAATAGAAAAGTTAACAGGATCAATCTCTAAACAATAGAGTTTACCTTTCTTAATCTTAGAATAATTAAGTAAACTAAACCAACCATGATAGGCCCCAATATCTATAACCACATCATCTGGCTTAATTTTATAATACCTAGTGTAAGCTCTAATATTCTTTAATTCTTTTAAAAATACACTTAATCTCCTAGTCCTAAGAATATCCAAAAATAAGATTTTTTTTAGTTTTATATATTTAAAAATTAAGTTCATATTTATTCAAAAAAAGTAAAAGTAAAAGGATTATAAGTCCTTTTTCCAAAATCCATGAAGATTACAGTATTCTCTAGCAATAACTACTTTAGCTTCTGATAAACAAAACTCAACAACTGGTTTATTTCCTGGTTTTAGATGTTTAATGTAACTTACACCATCAGCAATTAATTCAATCCATTGAATATAATGCTTTTCTTCCATTGGGTGTTCAGTTTCTCCAACTACTACCCTATATCCTGTATTTGTTCTTTCAATTACTGGAACATGTTTTTCAACAGCAGCATCAGTTGTATTACCTTCTAATAGTTCCATTGGTTGATTACAACAAACTAATTCTCCAGCACCAGTATCTAGTACTTCAATTTTATTTCCACAAATATTACATCTATAAACTTGTTTTAATTTAGTCATATTTATCACAATTTTATTTTTTTAAAGATTTTTTAATAGAATCAACACCATATTTAATTGAAAAACTATCTAAATTTAAAGGTATAAATCTTTCTTCTAAAATAACCATAAACTCTCTATAAGATATATCTGCAATTTCAGCAGCTTTAGATATATTTACTTCTCTTTTAGTATATGCATCTATTGCTTTATTTATTTTAAATTCCTTTACATCTTTTTCAATTAATGATCTAATATACTCAGATTCTGTTACATTCTTTTCTTTAGCAACATAATAAATTATATTTGATACAGAATCTTTTAATCTAAGAGTTTTTACTTTCATATTCTCAAAATCTTTTTTCATAAAATAACCACATTTAAAATATTCAAACAATCTTCTAAATACTTAATTGGAATTGAATTTTGTATAATCCTTAATTTATTTGTAATTTCTTCTTTAGTTAGTAGTTTTTTTGAATTTAAATACACCATAAGTTCTATACTGTTAGCACATTTTACATCATATTTTTTACAATACTCAAATGGACGTCCATTATCAATAAAAACAATGCAATCTAATTCTTGTGCTAATGCAATACTGTATAATTCACCAGAATCTTTTGAAATTTCACTTTTTAGTTTTTTAGATATTTTTTTTGGGTTTTTAATAGTAATTCTTTTATCTTTTACCAATTTATCAAAAATTTCAATATCTAATGGAACATACATATTATTATATTTAAAATATGTTATCTCACTCTTTACTTTATTACACACAATTACGTTATATAAATTTATAAAAATATCAATTAACCCCATCTTCACTAGATGTATATAAAATGAAGTGTCAATTATTGCAATGGCTTTTGTATTCATATAAATATATATACATAAAGATTTAAATGTGTTACGATGTAACACGCCTAATATTCTTCACACTGCTTTTCAAAGTAATTATATGGATGATCACATGATGGACATTTCTCAGGTGGTTTTTCTCCTTCTTCTAAATAACCGCACTTTCTACAAACCCAATACACTTTACTTGTTTTTTCAAACATTGTATTATCTTCTACTTCTTTTAATAATTTAGAATATCTTTGAGCATGGTGTCCTTCTGATTTTGCAATTGCTTTTAATCTATTTGCAATTCCTGGAAAACCTTCTTCTTCAGCAACTTTTGCAAACTCAGGATACATGGATGTATATTCATGTGTTTCTCCTTCAATTGCTGCTTTTAGATTTTCTTTTGTATTTCCTAAAACAGTTGGTGCTTCTGCTTCTACTGAAATTGTTTTAAATTTTTCACCATCTTTTTCTAATAATTGATTAATTAATCTAAATAGCCATTTAGCATGTTCATTTTCTTGAGTAGCTGTTTGATCAAATATTTCTGCTATTTTTTGAAATCCTTCTTTAATTGCAATTTTTGAATAAAAAGTATATCTATTTCTTGCTTGAGATTCTCCAATAAATGCTTTAGTTAAGTTACTTATAGTTAAATTCATATATATTCCCTCCAATAAACTAGTTATACTATATATTATAAAACAAAAAGTATTAAATATAAACAGTATTATATATATATGAAAGATAAAAAGAGTGAAAACTAATGAAAAACATAATTGAACAAATAGATAGTTTATTATTTAAAGCAAGGAATATTTATAGATCAATTTCTGTTCCATTATACAAACAAGAAAAAGATATGTTAGTTAGTACTCTTAAGAAACTTAAAGAAGAATTAGAAGAATTGGCTAAGGAAATACTAGATATTGAAAAAACAGTAGTTACTCAATACTCATATGAACTAAGTCCTAAAAAGTTAGATTTATTTTATCAAAATTTATTAATAATTGCAAATAAACTAAATAAACATATCTTCCTAGAAACAAACAAAACTGAAATTAGACATGATTTAGTAAACATTAAAGAAGCAATTACTAGACCACAGACTTTTTATGATATGGAAGAAGAACTTAAAAATGAAATTAATATTTTTATTGACTTTTTAGAAAATGCAAAACTACAAATTAAACATAAATATATAAACATTGGTGCTAAAAAGAAATCAAGTGAAGAATTATTAAAAATACTATCACAAAAGGATAGTAAAATAATAGAATTAAATAAAAAAATATATGACTTTAAATGGTTAGAAGCTAAAGATAAAGCAAAAGAGTCATTAATTTCTAATCTAGAAAATGAATTATTAAGAAAAACTAAAGCAGCTGAACAAAACTCAACACTTCTAAAAATGCATATTATTAAAGTTGAATCTGAATTAAGTGAGATCTATAGAAATATTAAAAAACTAAATAGTGATATATCACATCTAGATAATAGTTATTTAGAAAAAGAAAAAATATCATTAGAGTTAATTAAAGAGCTTAAAGATGAATTATTAGCAACAAGATATGCTTTATCCAAAATTTCTTCAAAGGAGGATAGATAAATGCCTGATTTTGATCCATTTGGTGGAAATACAAGCAAAGGAAGAGATGAATATAGTTATGACTCTGGAAAACCTAGCCATTCTTCTTCTAAAGTTAAAAGCCTAATTACTACAATTGTGGTTATTGGTTTACTTTTTTTTATAGTTTATTTTATATTTTTATATAATGCAGAAGTAACAATTAATATTAAAGATACAGAGGGGGTTGCAATTGATGCAAGAGTAGTTATCTCTAAAGACTCTGCACATAATAAAAAGATTGCAACTTTAAATAATCTAGATTCTAAAACAATAAGAAAGGGTAAATATTATTATAGTGTACAGAAAGCAGGGTATACATCAATTACAGGAAGTAACTTTCAATTAAGAAAAGATAAAGAAATATCTGAAACTTTAGAAAAAAATATTAGACTAACAATTAATGATATTATCTTTCCTAAACAAGTGTATTCTGGACAAGATGTGATTTTACAAATAGATTTAGAAAATAAAAGTCCATCAGAAGTATATAATTTAGACAATCTTGTTTTTGATGGAACAATTGAGGATTGGAATAATTTCACAGTAGTTGATAGTTATGGAAACACAATAAATAGATCAACTATTTCCTTCCAACCACAGATTCAACAGTCTTTGTTAGTTAAGTTTACAGTACCACTAGATATTGATACCAAAAAGAAGAACACAGCAAAAGTAAGAGTAAAATATAAAAATGATTCTGAATCTGTAGATTTTGAAATAATTAAAGAACCAGAAATAAATATAAGTATAAAGATTGATGATGAAATGGTAAGTGGTGATTCAAAATCATTTAAAGCAACAATTGATAATAAAAAAAGTGATGTTACTATTACTGACTTAACTTTTACAATAGATATTAATGGGATCATAAATGAAGATGTTGCTTCCTGGTTCACTTTACCAAGAGGGGAAATCTATATTGAAAATAAGAAGAAAATTGATGAATTAATTAATATTAATATCCCTTCTTATGCTAGAAAAGAAATGATTGAAGGAAAAATTATTTTAAATAGTTCAGCATTTAATGATCCTAAAATATTTGATATTAAGTTAGATATTACTGAACCAGAAATTGACTTTAGCATTAAACTAAGTAAAACAAATATTAATCTTAATTATGATGTAAATTTAAACACAACAAATGAGGAGTACATAATATTAACTTTAACAAATAAAATGGATATTGATGTAGGAATTGATTCTATTTATTATGAAGATGTGACAATGAAAAATGATTGTAGTAATTATATTTATATTTCTCCAAACTCAATACCAGACACTGTTCTTAAGAATAATGATTCTGAAATTCTAATAAATATTACTGCAATCGACACTAACCTAATTGGTGATTTAGTTAACAATTCAAGAGGTTGTGCAATAAAGGTTAAATATTTACATCCTTTTAGACAATCAGAGTACTTAGAAGATTCTGAAAATTTAACTATTTTTGTTGAGTGATTAATACTTAAAATCCTTTAACCAATCTAAATAAATACCTATATGTTTAACATTCTCTGCTGAGTACTTACTAGCAACCTTAATTGCTTCTTCTGTGGAATGATTTTTTAGTTTCATATAACTAAATATTGAAAAGAATATATCCCCACAACAACAAACATCACCAGTAACACCTTCTTTAGAAAAAGTGTATTTATTTAACATACCATTTTCACAAACTAATGATCCATCTTTTCCTAAAGTCACAATAACATTACAATTTTTTAGTTCAGCTATCTTTTTACATGCTTTATCAGGATCTTCTAAACCAGACATTAGTTTTGCTTCTAGTTTATTTATTTGTAACCATTCTATATTTTTATAAATATTAAAGTTTTTAGGTTTACCATTAATAAAAATTCTTTTTTTATTTTCAAATAGTTTTTCAGAAACAGTGCCTTTTGCATAATCAGAAACAATTAAAATTTCATCATTAACATTTTCTAATGCAGAATATTTTTGTTCATCATCAATTCTAAATATATACTTGTTTTCTAAATAATATCTTTTTTTAAGTATAGTATTAAAACCATTAAATTGCACGTTTTTATATTTGTTTTTAATAAACTGACCATAGATATCCCCACCAACAACACCAACCACATTAAATGTTTTATCTAAGGTAGTTAGGATGTGTGCAACATTACCAGTACCACCAATACTTAATTCTTTATATAATATTGTATATAATGGGAAATTGCCTTCTGGGTTAAGTCTATGATTATCTATTTCAATTTTAAGATCTATCATAAAGTCTCCAACAATAGTTACCATACATAATCACTTTTATTTACAATAGATATCCCCATGATAATCAACATCTTTAGATTTTAAATAACAAATTAATTTTTGTGCATTTATAAATTTATTAAATACAAATTTATGATTAGATGCTTCCGACAAATTAAATTTATTATATTTTAAGCTATTTAATAATCTAATACAATCCAAAGTATTTTTAAAAACTTTATTATGAAATTCAAAAGATAAATTTTTTATTTTATAACTCAAACCTTTAATCACATTATATTCATATCCTTCAACATCAATTTTAATGTAATCTGGTAAACCATATTTTTCAATTAAATAATCTAAAGTTACAACATCCACAGTTGTATATTTCAAACCATTTGATTTTATCCAGTTTTTATTAAAAGAACTTTGAGCCATTTTATAATCATCATAATATAATTTAAGTTTATCTTTTTTATAAGAAACACCTTTATTTTCTACTACAATATTTAAATTATTTTTAAATTTTAATTTTAATTTTTTAACTAAAGACTCTTGTGGTTCAACACAAACAATCTTACACCCTAAAGAAAGATACACCTTTGAAAAATCACCAACATTAGCTCCTATATCAAATATATGATTACAATCTTTAAGATACATTTTAAGAAACATCTTTAATCTTTTCATTTCATTCAATTCAATCATAGGTTGTATAGCTGAACTTATCCTTTTTCTTATAAATTTAGGCACAATTTTTCTAATCATAATTTTCAATTTAAAAATATTTTTTAATATCAATATTCATACATTCATGTGTTTTTATTTTACAATGGTTAGTATCTCCACAACATCTACAAACATCTTTCTTATACATTTGTGTAACTTTTTTACCTAGTGGTTTCCATCTACCTAACTCAGTAGGACCATAAAGAACAATTGTTTTCTTATTAAGTGCAGCTGCTAGGTGTGCTGTGCCAGTATCAGGAGTAACAATCATCTTTGAATTATAAACAATATCAATCAATTTTCTGAAGTTTGTTTTACCAACATAATTAACTAACTTAAAGCTTTTTAATAGTCTGTTTGCAACTGGTGAAGCATCACTTCCACCTAATAATACAATTTTATTATTTTTATTTTTAAAGATAAACTTTGACATATTTTTAAAATTCCAATGTTTAGTGGATTTTTCTGAAAACACAACAATTGCAATATCAAATTTAGTTTTAGATTTAAATTTATAGTTAATTTTTGGAATAAATTTATCTTTATTAAAATTACATTTAATACCAAATATATCAAATGTTCTTTGAAGTTCATGTCTTGAACTTAAGTAATATTTAGGGTAATAATTAAAATACTTCCAAAGTTTTGTGTTTAATAATAATGATGCATAAGATATGGAATATATTTTACTAGAATGCTTCTTTAATAATCCCAAATAACTCTTAGGAAAGTTATAATTTTGTAAATTAAGTATTTGATCAAATTTATATTTATTAACATCATCAAATTTAATAACTTTTAAAAAATATTTAGAAAAAGGATCTATCTTCATAACTTCTTTTGCAAAGCTGTCTGAACTTATTAAATATAACTTATTATTCTCAGATAATGATCTAAAGAATGGTTCTCTAATTATCAATTCACCTAAAGGTATATTTTTTCTTGGAGCTGATGCAAATAATATTCCAATTTCTTTATTCTTAGGGAACGATGGTTGTTTAGATCTATAAGTTAAAGAATATGTTTTGTAAAGTATATTTGAAACTGTATTTTTTAAACTCATAATAAACCCTTAATCTTTGATATGTATTTTTTAGTAATATCATCCCAAGATAATACTTTGATTTTCTTAATATTCTTTTTAAGTTCTAATCTTAATTTTTTATTATTATATAAATGTAATAATCCTTTTCCTAGATCTTCAGAAGTATAAACATTATAATTGTGATCTAAAATATAACTAATTCTACCTTTCTTAGCTAAAATACAGTTTCCAGCTTTAATATAATCATACATCTTTAAAGCAGAATCTTGATCATTTGCTAAGATAAGAGTATCTGCTGAATTTAAATATTTAGGAAGATCATCATGATTTATTTTACCTAAAAAATGAATATTATCTTTAGTTTTATAATTAACTAGTTTATTTGGTCCAGCTATGCATAAATCAATATAAGGTAATTTTTCTACAGACTTAACTAAATCAAACACACCCTTATACTTAGATATTTCCCCAACATAGAATGCTTTAAATTTATTTTTACCAGGAAGTTTAGTTTTCTTAGTATTAGTGAACTTAAGATCACAACCATGTCCAATAAATGATGTGTTTATATCTAACAACTTACATTTATGTTCTAAGAACTTAGATGGAGTTAATACTAAATCACTATTTTTAGCACAATAGTACTCAATATATGATATTTTAGCAGGATTATGCTTAATACCCATCACTTCATGATAAACATCATTCCAATCAAACACAAGTGGTTTTCTTAAAACTCTTAATTTTTTCATAACAGCAGGAATAAATGCAAATAAACCAACACCAATTACTACATCTGGTTTAAAAGACCAATAAATGAATGGAACTTTCCACCATTCTTTCTTAATAACATATCTAACCTTATGTCTTTGCTTAGCAAAATGATATGGTAGCATATACCATCTCATTGGAATATCTTTATTAAATCTTTTATCTGTTCCAGATACTATTAATATTTTCATAATTAATCAAAATAAACTTTATGCCATTTCATAAAGATTAGTAATCTCCAAAGTTTATTATAGTCTTTACTTAATATTAATTTATCTAACTCTGCTTTATCGAAATATTTAGTAATTTCATTATTTTGAGATAAATTTTCTAATTCATTATAAAAACCAGTTTCAAACCAACTCTTTAATGGAGATGTGAAACCATATTTCTTTCTAGTTAGTATACTTTTAGGTAAATAATCCTTATATGCCTTCTTAAGAGCAAGTTTACCAGAATTATAATTTAATCTTTGATTATCCTTTAAACTAAATCCTAAATTTATTATATTCTTATTAAGTAAAGGTACTCTTCCTTCTACTCCATTTAATAAATTTATTTTATCACTAAATATTAAATAATTATTTTGTACATTACCTACTAAATCATAGTATTGCATATAATCTAATTTATTATTAAAAGAGTCTGAAGATAACAAATCTTTTGAATTATAATTATAAACTAACTTTTTAAGTTCTTCATCTGAATAAAGTCTATTCATTACTGTTTTGAAGACATCTTCATAATTATTTTGAGATTTAATATTTGAAAATAGCTCTTTTGCTTTATCTGACTTGTTTCTTAATATAAAGTTAGTTAGTAAATAAGATGTTGGCTTTTGTAAACCAAACTTTTTAATATAATTTGACCAATAATAAACAAATCTATATTGTGGGTATCCAGCAAATACTTCATCTCCACCAACACCAGATAATACAACCTTCACATTCTTTGATGCTAGCTTAGATAAAAAATAAACTGGGAATATAGTAGTATCAGCAACTGGTTCATCTAAAGTATAAACAATATCATCAAAATACTTAATACAATCTTCAGATGTGAAAGATACTTCATGATGGTTAGTATTAAACTTATTAGCTATTTCTCTAGCAAATGGTAATTCATTAACTACATTTTTATCTTCAAAACCTACTGAAAAGGTATTAATATCTTCAAAACCTTTATTATAAAGGGATGCTGTAATAACACTTGAGTCAATTCCACCTGATAGATAAACACCAACAGGTACATCAGCAATTGTTGCTTTTTCTATTTCTCTAGAAACTATAGAATAAATATATTTATCATTGATTCTTCTTTTTTCTTTAGGTACAATTATACTTTCATATTTATTAATTGTTAAGTTATTATCTTTAAATATCATATAATGTGATGGTAATAACTTTTTTATATCCTTAAAGAAGCTTTGTGAGTTATCAGTAAATCCATTTAATAGGTATTGTCCAATTATAGACTCATTAACTTCTGGTTTAATATGTTCAAGTATAACTTTTGCTTCAGATGCAAAAATAAAAGTATTACCTTTGAAATAGTAATACAAAGGTGTTATTCCTACATGATCTCTTACTAATAATATTTTATTTTTATTAGAATCCCAAATTGCAAATGCAAACTGTCCTTCTAATAGTTTAATAAAATCTAAACCATACTCTTCATAAGCATGCACAAGAACTTCAGTATCTGAATTAGTAGTAAACTTATGTTTAAGTAATAGTTTTTCTTTAATTTCTTTATAGTTAAATATTTCACCATTAAATACAATAACTATTGATTTATCTTCATTATAGATTGGTTGTTTACCATTTTCTAAATCAATAATGGATAATCTAGTGTTACCAATACTAACACCTTTTTCTATATGTTTACCCCTATCATCAGGGCCTCTATGATTTAATTTATTTAACATATTATTTAGAAGTTCTGAATCTTCAAAATTAAATCCTGCAATTCCACACATACTTTTATCCTTTTAATATAAATATTACATTTTCTCCATTTTTTGGAATAAATCTAATTCCTGTTAAATACATTAACATCCCAGGAATTAAATATACTTTTTGTAATAGTTTAAATTTATTATAATAAGGTATATCAAAATAACCTTCATAAAATATATTATTTACTTTAAATCCATTTGCTTGGAAATAATCTGTCCATTTTTCTGGTGAATTTAATGATACATGTGTTTTATCTCTGTATCCAAACCAATCTTTACCTTTTAATCTATGACCTAAGGAATTAGTATTGGGCACACTAACTATTAAAACACCATTTTCTTTAATAACTCTTTTAATTTCTCTTAATATTTTATTAGTTTCTTTAATATGTTCTAAAACATCAAATATAGTAATTACATTAAACATATTGTCTTTAAAATTACTAAGATTAGTTGCATCTCTATTAAATACTCTACTTTTCTTAGATATTAATTTTGCTTTTTCAGATGCACTTTTATTTAACTCAATACCATAGGTGATAAATCTATTTTCAATTGATTGTAAGAAATAACCTTCAGCACATCCTATATCTAAGAAAGTACCTTTCTTAATTAATCTTTTAATTATTCTTTTATAGAAGTTATATCTATATTTTTGTTTTTTATAACCTTTAAAAAACTCTGAATAATCTTTTACTACTTTATTTATCATATATTACCTTTTCTTTCTTTAATCTATCAATTATGTTCTTAGCAATCTCTGGCCAATCTTTAATTTTTATTTTTTTATAATTATTTTTAATATTTTTAAGAACTTGTGGGTTATTTAATGCAAACTTAAGCCCTTTATCAAGATTAGATCTTAAAATTGCTGTTTTATTATCTTCAAACACATAAGATGCTCTTCCTTGATAAGCTAAAATTGGAACACCTAATCCCATATAATAATACATCTTAATTGTAGAGTCTTGATCAGCAGTAATTAATGCTAAATCACATGCTTTAATATATTGGAAAAATACTTCTGGTGGTAAATAATCAAGTAAATGAATATTTGGTAGTTTTTCTAATCTTTTTTTATATTCACCAACATGTCCAATAACATAAAATAAAACATTTTTGTTTTTCTTAGCAAGATCAATTAAAACATCTGATCTCTTATAGTGATTAATACTTCCAACATACCCTACTTTAAATTTATTAGGTAAGTGTATTAATTTTACTTTATTTAATTCCTTAGGGTCAACACCATGAGGTACAAACATTGCTTTCTTACCTAGTGTTTTAGATACTCCTTCTAATAACTTTGATGGAGTAACAATAAAGTCAGATAATCTAACACTTAATAGCTCTAAATAAGATACTAACTGTGGTGAGTACTTTCTACCCATCATTTCAGGATATAAATCATCCCAATAAACCACATATTTCTTTTTAAGTAGACCAATACATTTCCAAAAAGTTATAAATATTGATATTGGATGGGGTGTTGAAATTATAAATTTTGGTTTATATCTCCATAAAAGAAATGGAAATAGTAATATTTTTGGAAATAATAATTGATAAATTCGATACCCATTTTTATTTAACCCATACATAAAGCTTCTAGTATGTGAATTAACCATAGTTTTATCTGGATTAACAAACCCAGATCTACCTTTATCCCCAGATGTGAAGAAAATTATTGACTTTTTCATAATCTCATTTAACAATTTTTATTTTAAAATAGACTTCTTCTACTGGATATATCCAACAAAATAATCTTTCATAAACTAATGGACACACATTAGGTAAAAATGATAATATTGGATTAAATATCTTAAAAAAATTATAATTATTATTATTGTATTTAAAGGAAGTTCTTAAATAATAAAATTTTCTATTTAATATTTGTAAGTTTTTATGATTAAATGTAAAATAAGATATAAATGTATGATGATCTATAGTTCTATAAGTGATACCACAACTAAAATGTGGTAAATATAACTCAACTACAGCATTGTTTTTACAAACTCTAATTATTTCAGATAGTACAAAATTAAATTTATCCTTATGAATATGCTCTAAAACATGTCTAGAATAAATGTAACTTACGGAATTATCTTTTAAAGAAAGTCCATCTTCAACATTATAATATACATCTGCCTTACATTCTTTAGAAATGTCTATATTCATAAAACTTTTTCTATAATCATGACCACAACCTAAATTTACCTTCATATAATAATCACATATATAATATGTTAGCAACAGTTTATATTTTTTTGCTAATAGTATATATATTATGAAAAATCTATATAATAATATATATTTGATTAAAAACAAATTATCATATTTCATAGCATATTCTAAAAATTTATATTATTATTTAACCTCTTTTTCTTTTATTAAGAATATAAAATATAATAACTCTAATATTAAAAATATAGTTATAATTAAAGATGGTGCTCTAGGGGACACTATTATTATTAAAGATTTCATATTAAATATAATAAAACATTTTAACACATCTAAAATAATACTAGCAATTAATATAAAATACAAATTATTCTTTGAAGATTTAAAAATTAAAATAATAGATATAAATGATATAACTAAAGTTAAATCTGCAGATATTATTTTTGATTTAACACCTAAAAAAGAAACTTTTAATAAATTAAAGACACTAAATCCAAAAATAATTCTTTGTAGATCACCAATTGTTGCAAGTGACCAATTATTTAAAGGATTTACAAAAATATTAAAACCAAAAAATAATGGACATATAACTGACTATAATAATCAATTACTTAAAGAGTTAAATATACCAACTAAAGAAAATATTAAGTATAAATCATACAAAGAAAATAAACAAATCATAATTCATGTTGGTGGAGCTACCAAAATCAAATACTTACCAAAAAGAATAGTAAAAGATATGATAAAATATTTTATATCTAAAAAATATATTATTAATTTAACATATGGTACACCAGATGAACTTAATTATATAAATAATATTAAGAAAGAATTTAAGTATAAAATAATTATTAAAAAACATACATTAAATTCATTAAATAATCTAATTAAAAAATCAAAGTTAATAATTTCATCAGATACTGGAATAGCACATATGGCAGGAGTGCTAAATAAAAACCTAATAGTGATATATAGTACAGGTGATTATAAAAAATGGAAACCTTATGGAAATAATACAAAAATTTTATACTATAGTAAATGTAATGGGTGTGGACATTATCAAAACTTTAAATGCACACATGAATGTTTAAATAAATTAAGACTTTACGATATTATTAAAAAAGTTAATGAATTTAAAATTAAATGGTAATATATGAAAAAATTAAAAATATTAGAAATGGCTCCTTTTTCTAAAGGAATATGTGGTGTTTGGCAAAGAGTTAGACAAGAAGCTAGTGGTCTAGCTAAAAAAGGACACTCAGTGACTGTTTTTTCATCAAATATAACAAAAGGCACTAATAAAATTGCAAGTGCTAATGATAAATTTGGAAAAGTAAAGATTAGAAGATTTCCATCTAGAAAACTAGGTGGAGAAAGCTTTATGACATGGAATTTCAAGGAAGAAGCAACTAAACTTAATCCAGATGTGATCATAGTTCATAATTATAGACATATTCATACAACTAAAGCACTTAAGGTTGCAAAAAAGATTAAATCAAAGATATATTTAGTAACTCATGCACCATTTATTGAAAAAGGAACAACTAGAACTAAAATAGAAGAACAAATAGTTAATTTATATGATAAAACAATTGGTAGATTAACAATTAATAAATTTAATAAAATACTAACAATTAGTAACTGGGAAGTACCATATCTTCTTAAGATAGGTGCTAAGAAAAATAAAATAATCCATGTATCAAATAGTGTGCCTGATGAGTTCTTTAAGTTAAAAAAGCATACAAAGAAAAATAAGAAATTCAAAATATTATTTTTAGGAAGAATACATCCAGTTAAAAATCTAGAAACTCTTTTTAAAGCAGTTAAAAATCTAAATGTCGAATTAGATATTGTTGGAATGGCAGAAAAGAAATATGAAAAAGAACTTAAAAATATAATATTTAAAGAAGATATCACAAATATTAATCTAAAAGGACCTATCTATGATCTTAAGAAAAAAATAAAAGAATATGATTCTTGTGATCTATTTGTATTACCATCTAAAAGAGAAGCATCACCACAAGTTATTATTGAAGCAATGGCAAGAGGTAAGATTATTATAGCTTCAAGAACACAAGGTGGAAAGGAAGCAATTAAAGATAAAAAGAATGGTTATTTATTTAATATAGATGATTCTAAAAAACTAAAAGAACTAATTATAAAAGTTAAAAAGCTTTCTAAGAAAGAAAAAGCTAAAATTTCTAAAGAAGCAATTAAAACATCAAAAAGGTTTAAATTAAGTAATATTATTAATAAACTTGAGGGGATAATAAATGAAGATTAGTGCTATAATTACATCTTTTAAAGAACCAAAAACTATTGGGAGAGCAATTGAAGCTATTGCTAAACAAAAACATCCAAATTTGGAAATATTAGTTTTAGCACCTGATAAAGAAACATTAGTTGCTGCTAATAAACTTAAAAGAAAATATAAAAATTTAAGAACTATTCAAGATGCTGGTAATGGAAAACCAGCAGCATTAAACCTAGCTGTGAAAGAAGCTAAAGGCGAAATACTTATTTTAACTGACGGAGATGTTTATGTTAGTAATAAAACAGTGGAATCTATAGTTAATCCATTTAAAGATAAGAAAGTAGGTGCAGTTTCTGGAAATGTAATCTCATTAGACTCAAGAAAGAAAATGCTTGGTTACTGGGCACACATTCTTACTGGTATGGCACATGAACTAAGACTTACAAAACTTAATACTGGTCAAAGATTTTTTTGTACTGGTTATTTATTTGCAATTAGAAAAAAATTATTTCCTAAGCTTCCTGAAGAACTATTATCTGAAGATGGTTATATATCTTATAATGTTTATGAAAAAGGTTACACTATTAAATATGCACCAAATGCAAAAGTGTATGTTAAGTACCCTACTAGTTTCAAGGATTGGATAATTCAAAAGAAAAGAAGTACTGGTGGTTATAATCAAATCAAAGCACTTACAAAAAATAAAACTGTTAGATCATTTGGAGCAGAAAGTTCAGGAATATTTAAAATTTTTAAATATATTTCTAACCTAAGAGAATTCTGGTGGATGATTATTCTAGTTTTTGCTAGATTATATCTATGGATTGTAATTTACATAGATGTAAACATTAAAAAAAAAAGTAGAGAAGATATCTGGTTAGTTGTTGAAAGCACTAAGTAGATTTATTTCTAATAAATCTACCAACTATCATCATAATGTCTTCTTTCTTTATGTATCCTGTTAATAGAATTACTATAAAGTAAACTATTGCTCCGCAGGCTACAAAGAAAAGAACATCAAACTTATTATGAAGAATACCATTTGGTAATAACTTTGTGAAGAAATATAAAAATACACACATAATTATTCCTGAAAAAAATGGTTTTAACATTCTCTTAATAATTGGTATACGAATTATGTTCTTTCCAGTAAAATAATAATATCCAATAAATAATATTAATTCTGATAATATAGTAGTTAATGCTGCACCCTCAATTCCTAATAATGGAATAGCTATAAAATTTAAAGCAACATTTGTAACAGTTGCAATTAACATAACCTTAAATTGAAATTTTTGTTTATTGTATGCAGCAAGAATAGGCACATAAATTAAATTAATTGAATAAACTAATAAAAATAATAAAATTAATTGGAAGGCTATACTACCAGGAACAAAAGCATCACCAAACACTAGTGATATTAACTCCTTAGCAAAATAAATACCACCAAAGAAAATCGGAATCACAAAAACAAATATCATTCTTGAAAATTTATTGATTACACCTTCTAAAGCTTTTGTGTTTGCATGTTTAGCAATCACAGGAAAGAAAGTTACTGAAAATATACCTAAGAAACTAGTTAAGAAACCAAAAAAAGTATAACTAATAGCATAAAGTCCTACAGCATAATCTCCAGTAATTAATGATAACATAAATCTATCAAAATTAAAATAAACTACACCAAAGAAAGTTGTTAATGCAAATGGCCATGCAATATTTATTTTATCTTTAAAGAACTTAGTATCATACTTTGGTTTAAACTTAATATGTTTCATAAAGATATCTAATAAAAATAAAGATGCAATAATTATACTAATTAAATAACAGAACATTATTCCAATAACGCCTGCATTTAACCACATTACAACAAATAAAACTATTACAAATATAAATTTACTTAAGAATTCAAATAATGCTGTCTTAAACATTTTCTGCAATGCTTGATAAAATGAAAGTATAAATGTTGATAATAAATTAAATATAGTAAATATTATTCCAATATAAATTATTTGTTTAACAATTAATGGTTTATCAATAAATAAAGTAATAACAAACACTACTACAGTAAATATTAATAATAAAATTAATTTAAAATAAAATAAATTATTAAAGTACTTATTAATCCATTTAGTATGTCTTGCAACATCTCTATTGATTAATGTTGACAAACCAATATCACCAACTACGGAAATCATAGCCACAAAGGATAATGCAAAATTAAGTTGACCAAAACCCTCTACACCTAAATATCTAGGAATTAATGTAATTGTAATAATTGATAAAAGATAAATGGCTATCTTAGATACAGTTAACCAACCAATATTACTAATTATTGTATTTTTTTCTTTAGTTTCCATAGATAGTCTTATTTTCTAGGTTTTATAGACATATTTATAGTAGAATACTTTATTAAACATTTCATTATTATAATATATTAAAAAATAATATATGGTTAACTGTGAAGAAAGATAAACAATTCAATTTAGAAAAGATTATATTAATTTTAATATTACTATCATCAATCATGTTTATAGTTAGTTACACCACTACTAAAAATATAGTTTTCTATGATGAAGGAAGTTATGTTGGTAATGGTAAAAACTTATTTTCTGGTGGAGAACTAGGAAGATATGAATCCTTAAGACCACCATTAATGGGATTAACAGTTGGTGCACTTTGGGCAGTAGGCCTAGATGTAGTAGTTGCTGGTAAAATACTCATATCCATTTGTTTTGTATTGTTAATTTATTTACTTTATATATATTCTGAAGCTTTATACAAAGGTAGTGGATTAATTACAGCTTTAATTACTTTAGCATCTGGTGTATTTTTATTTTGGACAAATAGACTATTAACCGAAATACCATCTTTATTAATTTTAGTGTTTGGTTTGTATTTATTCCATAGAAAAAAGTACTATCTCGCTGGACTAGTCATTTCAATTGGATTTTTATTTAGGTTTTCATCAGCATTAATATTAATTGGACTTTTCATTTATCTATTTATTAAGATGTTTGTAGAAAGAAGTTATCTACCAAACATCAAAATAGGGTTAATGCTTGCTGGTGGTTTTTTAACACTTGCAGTTCCATATTTTATAATTTCAAAAATATTCTTTGGAAGTTTTTTAACATCTATAACTTCAGGTCAAGCCGCAGTTGGTGTGTTTGGACAAAATGCATGGCATAATTTTGAATTCTTTATAGGAACATTATGGAAACAAAACATATTACCTGTTTTCTTATTAGCATTTATAATTTTATTAATTGAAAGAACACACATATTTACAAAAGCAAAAAATTTAAAAGCAATTATACCTTTTTCAATTGCAATATTAAGTTTTTTATATTTTACTTTATTCACACACACTGAAGCAAGATATATGCATCAAGCAATACCTTTCATTGCTTTAGTTGCTGGTTGGACATTAATGTATATAGTTAATTTATTTAAGAAAAATTATAAACAATATATCAGATATGCAATAGTATTAGTGTTTTTTGTATTATTTATAATAAATGGAGCACACATAATTAAAGAACAAAGAACTTATGCTGTTGATCCAATGAGAACACAATTACTATTATTAGAAGAATATTTTAGTATGGTTCCTGATGGGGAATGTGCATATGTAGATGAAGTTCAAAACGTAGTATATAGCGATATTAAAATATTAGGTCATGGAGAATATCTAAAAGGTATTGATAGAGATAAATGTAAGTATTTTGTAATTGATGCAAAAAATCTTTCTTGTTCAGAAGATAATTCAGAATGCAAAAAAAGAGTTACAAACCTAAATACTAAATTAGAAGAAGATCAAGCTGAATTCGTTTATAATAAAGTAATATTTGGTAGAAATAGATTTGTTTTAAAATTAAATTGATTAAATATGAAAGTATTAGTTACAATACCAGCTTATAATGAAGAAAAGATTTTAGAAAAGAGTATTATTAAATTAAATAATTTTCTTAAATCTAAACTAAAACACAATTACTTAATTGAGATTGCAGATAATAGATCAAAAGATAATACTAAGGAAGTAGGTAAAAAACTAGAAAAGAAAATTAAAAATGTAAAATATACTTATATTGATAAACAAGGTAAGGGTAGAGCAATTAAAGCCTCTTGGAGAACAACTGGAAAAAATTATGATATATTATCATTTATGGACGCTGATCTAGCTACAGATATTTCTTATTTCCCTAAGCTAATTAACACTATTGCAAAAGAAGGTTATGATATTTCTATTGGCTCAAGATATAATAAAAAATCAATAATTAAAAGAACATTTATTAGAAACATAATAGGGAAGGGATATTTATTTATTCAAAGAATATTATTTGGAGTCAAATATGAAGATACACAATGTGGTTTTAAAGCAATCAAAAGAGAAAAATATCATAAACTACAAAATGATTTTAATCCAAATAAACTAAAATTTGATAAAACTGATCTGTTCTTTGATACTGAGTTATTATTAATTGCAAGTAGAATCTATAATTATAAAATTAAATCTGTTCCAGTTAAATGGGAAGAAGCAGAGAAATCAGAAGTGAATATGTTTAGAGTTTCTTGGTTTTTCTTTAGTTATCTTCTTAAAATTAAAAAATATTTAAAGAAATTAAAACAAAAAAGAAGAAAAATATGAAGTGGATAGATAAATTATTTGATTTTCTTACAAAATATATGCCTTTTCTAGAAAGATTTAGAGTTATGGGTAAATATTTGTTTTTCTCAGTAGTAGCAACCATTGGGGATATTGTTCTTCTTTATGTTCTTACTGATTTCTTTTATGTTTATTATCTTTTATCATCAATTATTTCTTATTGTTTTGGAATTATAATTAATTTTAGTGGGCAAAAAAGATATACTTTTAAAAATAAAGGTAGAACATTGCCTCAGTTCATCAGTTTTGTAATTATTTCTTTAATTGGATTAGCATTAAATATTGGTATTCTTAAACTTCTAGTTGATGTCTTTGGGGTATGGTATATTTATGCAAAAATCATATCAATTGCCATTGTTTTCTTTTGGAACTTTATAATTAACAAAACTATTACTTTTAGTAGAATCAAATAGTTTATAAATTTATATATCCTAAGATATAATATAAATTTATAAATAAGGATGCTTTATGGAATATGTAGATTGGGTGATGTCTGCAGCAGTTTTTTTTCTAGTTTTAGTTGCATTAGTTGTAACATTACCAAATTATTTGCCAGATACCACACTACAGTCAGATAACTATATTTCTAAAAATATTCTAAGTAATATTACTGAATCAACAGATATCTATTTTATAATTAACAATTCAGAAGAATCAGAGTATTTCCCATATATGATAAGTGCAACTGATGGTAGAAGCAATTCATCATATACTACAGATAACAACAAAAGCTATGGTGTTGTTTATAACACAACTAGTTTCTATAACTATTCAGATGCAAATATGAGTTATAAACCACCAGGAATAATAGTTATAGAAGAAAACTTTGAAGATTATAATTATGAAGACACATTTACATTAAGTGCAGGAATTGCAAGTACAAATTATGGCAAACTAAATATTGATGAAAACACAGTCTTAGAAAGCATTAATGATTATAATGATTTTACTAGTTATCTTAATTTTAATGGTGATGATCTAAATATTTATTTTAACTATGTTGATAGTTCTAATTCTTTCTTATGTGAGGTTACTGATGAGTATTTTAATTTAATTGATATTAATAGTGGGGACTATAATATAATTAGCACACAGTATATTGATACAAATATTTGGAGACAAATTAAAATTAAATCAGCTAAAGCTAACAACAATGTTTTTTGTGAAGTTAATGATATTTCAATAGATTATAATTATCCAGTTACAAAGGCAAGTGGAAATATAGTAATTAAAGGTTTAGATTTAAATTCAATTATTGATGATTTTATTGTTTATAAGAATAATGATCTTAATGTTACAAGTAGTACAATTAGCACAACTTATTTTGATATAAACACAGATTCTAATGTGGCGACTATTAATTTTTTAGAAAATTATAGTTCATTTGGTTCACTTAATCTTATATTTGATAATGCTATTACTATAGAAGATTCAAATGGAATTGCTTTTGGTAAAGATGCAACAGACTCAACAAACAAACTAATTATTTTTCCACAAACTAAGGAGTTTTGGTTTTCTTTAGATTCAGATAGTAATATTGATATTCAATTAGATAACAATATTCAAGCTGGTAACTATGAATATTACATTGAAGATAATAATACAGATAAATATATCTGGACAAATATGAATCTTCCAGCAAATGAAACAAAAACAATTTATATTTATAAAGATTCTAGTAACTCACCAGATGGTAATGCTATTTTTGAGTTCTTTGATGATTTTGATAGTGATAGTTTAGATACTAACAAATGGTATGAAGGGACTGATGTAAATTATTCTATTTCAGATGGAGTAATAACAATATATAAAAATGGTATTGGATTACAATCAATGTTAGATTTCAATCTTAATAATAATTACATTCTTGAAGGAAAAATTAAATATTTAGAAACAGTAAGTGGTTATTCTGGAAATCTAATGGGTTGTTCAAGTAGATTTGGACAGATTAACAATAATGGCACTGATGCGATTGCATATTATATTAGATCTAATGATACTATGATTGATAGATGGATTGGTGATGGATCAGAATCTTCATACAATATTGCTAGTGGGACAGAAACAGTAAACACAACAGATAATAATTGGTATATATTAGGACAAGAATTATTAGATACTGGTATAAACTTAATGCTTAATAGAACACAACAAGCAACACACACATTTACATGGGAAAAAGATATGAGATATTTAGAAATTGGAACTCAAGATGTAAACTCTAATATTCAAGATACATCTTATGATTGGGTACTTGTAAGAAAATACACAGATAATGAACCAACAATAACAGTTACTGATCTTGATGGATATTATAAGGTGGAAATTACTAATAACAAAACAACAGCACTAACTGATTACCAAGTAAAGATTCCAAATGATGTGATTGGTGTCACATCACAAACAGATGGCTTAATGTTATTAGATAATTACTCACCAATAAATTATCTAAAACTAAAAGATATTAATTATAGTAATAATTATATTATGCTAAACTCATTTGATAATTATAACAACAATATAGATTGTAATTTCCAAATAATTACAACTGGTGTTAGAATTAAAGATTGTAATAAAGATTCAATTATAAAAGTTAGATTTAGAAAAGATAATATTAATACAGATTATCCAAAAATAAATACTATTAAAAGTAAAACTGAAATCATAACTAAAGAAAAACTAGATGCTCTAACAGATAGTAATCAATACTATCTACATATTACAAATAAATCCACAGATATTAAAAAAGGACTAAATAGATTTACAACTAGTAAACTACTAGAAAGATATTTCAAATATCTAAATGATGAAGGAATTGAAGAAATAGTAAAGGTTCTAATTAAACCTAACTAAATATTTAGTAAGTGAATATTTAACTAATTAATTGCTTTTTTAAGTCATTTAAATCAAATAATAACACATTATCTTCTTTTATTTTCTTTTTAAAGGATTTTGCAATAATACAATAGTAGTTATTTCTAGTATTAAGATTCCAATTAACAAAAGAGGCTTTTTCTTTTAATTTAAAAAGTATTCTTTCAGCATCTACTTTTTCTGACCATTTAATTTCAGTAAATAAAATCTTTTTAGATTCATCATTAAATGAAATTAAATCAATCTCTACAGCAACTCTTTTATTATCTTCTCTTTTATAACCCCACCAGTTTTCTATATAATCAAAAATAAAAGGCAGTTTACCATTTTTATTCATATACAAAAGAAATTCTTTACAAATTACTTCAAATCTTTTTCCAAAATACTTATTTAATTCATTTTTACTTTTAACAATAATATTCTCTTTATTTAACTCATAGTCAGAATATTTTCTATAAATAAATTTAAACCAAAAAAGCACTAAAGGGTGTTTTATAAAATATCTTGTATCTTTTTTATTACCTAATGGTCTTATTGATTTAATTAATTCAAATTTAACCTCTAAATCAATTAAAATTCTAGTGATTGAACTTTCTCTAGTACCAGTATAGCCTGCAATTTCATATAATTTTGTATATCCTTTTGAAATTGAAGAAAGTATGGAATAATATAAAGCACTTCTTCTACCAAATTCCAGTTTTAAAATTGTATTAACTTCATTTTCTAAAGGTGCATTTTCTTGAATAAAAAGATAATTTATAATATCTATAAACTCTTTATTATTTAGTTTAAATTGATCAATTGTATTATAATACTTAGGAAAGCCCCCAAATATAAAATATAGTTTTAATATGTTTTCAAAATCTTTAAATTTAATAATTTTTAATGTATTTAAAGATTCTTTAATAGTAAAAGGTTTTAATAAAATTTTATTTGATAGTCTACCATACAATGGTTCTTTTTTATCTTCAAATATTTTCTTAAATAAACTTATTAAAGAACCTAAAACAATTAAATAAATCTTTTGATTTTGATTATCATCTATAAATCTTTGTAGTTCAGAAAAAAAAGATGAATCTATATTATAAAAGTTTTGAAATTCATCAAAAATTATAGTGTAATTAACACACCTAGTAAATAACACATTTAAAAATTCCTTCCAAGTTGTAATTTTTTCTAAATCACTAATTATATTTTTAGATCTTAATTCATCAGAAAATTCATTTAATAATTCTAAAGATGTTTTATTATCATAAACAAAGAAATAAATTGATTTTTTTTTAGATTTAATATATTCTTTTACTAATGTGGTCTTACCAACTCTCCTAAGTCCAGAGATTGCTAAAAAGAATAATCTATCTTTTGATAAAACATCATATTCTTTTAATAAAGAAAGTTCTTTTTTTCTATTAATAAAATCCACAAATATTCACCTACTAAATATTTAGTAACTAAATATTTAAAAACATATGTTTTATAAAAACCTAAACCATTGATCTAATAATTAGAACAACTATAGCAAAAGCTATTGATACACCTATGATTGCTTCTGGAGTTAGCTTTGGTCCTGATAGACTATCATTAAATTTCATAATTCCAATTGCTGAACTTGGACCTTGAGAGTTACTTTTATTTTGTCTTAATTTCATAAATTACACCTAAATATTATGTTGTTTATAGATAATTAAAGATAGGTTAGAATTAAATATCTTACCTTCTTTAATAAATATACAAATAATTAAAAAAATTGATTAAAAATGGATAAAACTAAGAAAAAATGGATTGGAAGAATTATTCTTCTTATAATTATTATTATTGCTGCTATTTATCTTTTCACATGGACTGGAAACATAAGATGTAGATCTGTTCCTGGGATGTGTGGAATTTATTGGGGAATACAGACATTAGCAACTGGTAAGTCACAGCCTAGTGTTATGATTGTTTATAACCCAGATGATGAATCTGGTCTAGGAAACCCTTTCCTTCTTCAAAAAATATTACAGGACGATAAACATATTGGTATTCATCCCAACCTAGAAAATATAAAACACCTAAGTCCAGAGAAACTTAAAGGAACTAGTTTAGTAATTGTTGAAAGATCAAGAGAGGTATCTACAAATAGTCTTGAGATGTTTATTAATTATGTAGCAAAAGGTGGTAGATTAATTTGGATAGGAGACACTGGTATTGAATTAGATGATTCTATTATGACCTTAGGTGATTCTAGTGATAGACTTCTAACAAAAGGAGATATTGATGGATCCTATGATGGTAACACAATCAATGGTTGGGCAAGATTAAATAAACATAATTATATGATTAGATTTGATGAGTTTTTAGGAGTTAATTATATAGGTAATTTTTGTGATTATCAAGAGTGTATTACTAAAACCTATGATGTGCCTGGGTATGATTCTATTAAATTAGTAAATAAAACACCTGGTCACTCAAATGGTGTACTTGTGCCATCATCTAGACACCCATTAGTGTATGGTATGAGAAATTATCTACAGTCAAGGGATGATTTTGCTATAGTACAACAGATAAGACCAAACATAACACCATTAAAGCTAGATTTTGGTTCTAAATTATTTAAAGATCAAAATACAAGCATAGGGAATAGTAGTGTTTTTCCATTAATAGTAGTTAGTAACTCAAATAGAGTTGCATATTATGCTATGCCTCCTGAATATCTAATAGAGCCAGATGATAAAGAAAAATATTATTCTGTTTTGGAGAACATGATTGATGGTATGGTAAGATAGATATGATTAAATCACTTGAAGTTGTAATTGCAATCCTATTATTATTCTTATTTCTTTTAGTTATGTTTCAAGGTTATACAAAACCAGAAACTAAACTAAATGCTATTGATACTAAAGTTTATGACATTATTAAACTTAAAGCTAAAGATACTGGTTTTAGGGATCTTATAAGTTCTGAAAGCACAAGTGATATTTACAACTCACTTTATGAGTATATAGATGTTAGTTATTTAATTAAACTATGTACTTATCTAAATAGTAGTTGTGATACATATGGGGATACTATTCCAACTAACACATCATTAAGTACTGTTGATTATTATTTTTATGATAGTAATAAAACATTAAGTGTAATTTCATGGGTAAATTAAATATTTTAGGAAATAAACAAAAGGGCTTTACTTATATAATTATAACTGTGATTATTATTATTTTTATTACATTATTATTCTTACTTTTTAAACCATTACCAGAAATAGATAACACATCTAATAACATTTCTGATAATTATATGATTGAATTAAATAACCTAATAAAAAATGATTTAAATATTGATGCACTTAATGCATTGAATAATGGGTTTTATGATTTCTCTAGAGCACATAACTTTAATGTTAAGATATGCACTATTATTGATGATAAAAATAATTCTATTTATTTAAGTAATTATTTAGGAGACACATATAAAGAATTAGAAAATAAAAAAACAATTAAGATTAATAAAGATGAAAACCCAAATGAAGTTTCTTTAGGAACCTGTTACTTAGATTATAATTCAGGAAAAACAGTAAGCTATTATATTTCTTTATCAAATAATAAAGAAAAGATTATTTACAAAAATCAAGAACTTTCTTCCACCACAACAGCACTAGAAGGTCTTTGGTATGATTATAATTGGAGTTATAGAAAATTAATTAAAATTGATCATAAAAGAGTTGAAGGAGATCTAAATAATTTCCCAATAGTTATAGATCTTAAAGAAGATACTGATCTTAATGCACATGCAAGAACTGATGGTAAGGATATTGTGTTTACTGATGTGAATGGTAATAGACTATATAGAGAGATAGAGGATTACAATTCACAACTAGGTAATCTTATAACTTGGGTAAATACGACTTCTGTTTCATCAACTGAAGACACTTTAATTTACATGTACTATGGGGATGCTGATAGTAATATATCTAATGATACTAATGTTTGGGATGAGAACTATGTTTTAGTATATCATCTAAATGAATCACCAGAGGCTGCAGATCCTGCATTTAAAGATTCAACAAGTAATGATAATGATGGTACTGATTATGGAACAATGATAGCAGCTGATTTAATAACTGGAAAAGTAGGTAATGCAATTGACTTTGATGGAAGTGATGATTATATATTTTTACCAACAATCACAGATGTTGCAGGAGATATAGCCTATACTGTTTCTATATGGGTAAGAAGTTATTCTCCAAGTGAAACACAAACAATACTTGATTGTGATAATTGGTGGGGTCAGGCAATTTATCAAATTTCAGATAAAATTAGGCTAACTAGATATGATAGTAGTTACCATAATGTAGATACAAATGAGGTTGATACAAATAATTGGGTATATATTACTGCTTTGTATAACACATCAACAGGAATGAAGATATATAAAAATGGAGTTCTAGAAGACACAAACCCTGATACATCTAGTGCAAATTTTAATTTTATAAAATATATAGGTAAAAGACAAGATGGTAATGATTATTTTTCTGGTGTTATTGATGAAGTTAGATTAACAGTAGATAATAAATCAGAAGATTGGATAAAAACTGAATATAATAATCAATCATCTACTTCAAGTTTCTACACTATTGGTGCTGAAGAAACTTCTTAGTAAAGTTAAGAAATATAAAAAGATAGCTTTATAAAGTAAATGAATATATATCTTATGTAAATATAATACATTCTATATAATATATATTTAAGACATTATTAAAAATAAAAAAGGTGTTTATTTATGACTGAAGTAAAAGAAATACTTAGTACAGTAGAAGATAAAAGTAATGGAATCACAGCAAAATTAGAAATTTTAAGAACTTTAGAAGATCAAAAAGAAAGTATTGATTCTGAAATTAAAAAAGCTAAAGAAAGACTAGAAAGTGATGATATTACAAAATTTACATATGCAAAAATGCAAGAGTTAAACCAAAAGAATCTAGAAAGTAACACTAATGAAAGAAAGAAGATTTGGAATGAAATTGCAGAAGAAATAAATAAAATAAGTGACAATCTAAATTCTTTAAAAGAATCCTATAATCAAAAAACTGCTGTTGATGGTGCTCCAGAAATCGTAGAAAAAAAGAAAGAGTAACAACTAAACAAAATAGGGTATTAATGATGAATTATGATTTTTCCTTCAAAAAAAAATATAAAAGACTTTATAGACACAATACAAAAGCTTAAAAAAATAGAGGATACTAGATCCAAAGAGGATCAAGATATCTTTTCTAATTTTATAAATGGAAAAATTACTGATAAGGAAGCCTATTCCCAACTTAAAGAAAAAAATATATTTTCTGATTCTAAAAAAAGTGATATAGCTGCAGTAAATACTTTTATTGAATACACTAAGACATTTAATGAATTAATAGTAAGTATTAAAGCAGGCACACCAATTAACTACACACTTAAAAATAGATATTTTATTAATAGATTATTTTCAAAAAAATCAAAACCAATTAAAATAGAACCTAAGGAAATTAAAACAGAACAAATCTCACCAGACATTCCAGTTGTTAAAAAGAAAGTTGAAATAAAACACAAATCTACCTCATTTAATTTAGGTACATTTAGATCTTTGTTTAGTAGTAAGGCAAAACCTAAAAAAGTAGAAGAAGTGGTTATTGAGAAGCCTAAGTTTGAACCACCTAAAGAACTTCTTCCTGAGAACTACCAAGTGTTAATTCCTGGATTTGCCTATGCATTTGTAGATACATCCCATAACAAAAGAATATATGTGGTTGCTGAACCAGAATTAACAAAAAATGAAGAAAAAATATTAAAACAAACAAAAGAATCATTAATTAGTAAGATATCATTAGCAGATTTATCTGATGAATCACAAATGTATACTTTAATTGATAAAATATTTGCTAAAAACAAAGTTATACTTAATAAAACACAAAAAGATAAAATTGTTTATTATATAATTAGACAAGTAAGTGGTCTAGATAAGATAGAACCACTAATGCATGATAATCTAATTGAAGATATTGAATGTGATGGTACTGGAATACCAATATTTATTGTACATAGAAAGTACGGTCACATTGAAACAAATGTTAAAATTGATACAGAAAATGAATTACAACAATTTGTAATTAAGATGGCACACCTAGCTAGAAGTTATGTGTCATATGCTTCTCCATTGCTAGATGCAATTCTTCCTGATGGTTCAAGAGTAAATGCAACTTTAACTACTAATGTTTCAACTAGAGGTCCAACATTTACTATTAGAAAGTTCCCACAAAAACCATTAACTACAATTGATCTAGTTAATAGTGAAACAATCACATCATCAATTGTTGCCTATCTATGGACATTATTAGAATTTAAAAAGAACATGGTGCTAATTGGTCCTACAGCTGGTGGTAAAACCACATTACTAAATGTAATTTCATCATTTATACCTCCAGCACAAAGAGTAGTATCAATTGAGGACACTAGAGAAATTAATCTTTTACTAAACAACTGGATACCACAAATCACAAGACCAGGTTTTGGACCACCTGATAGCTCAGGTAAAAGATATGGTGAAGTAACAATGACTGATCTTCTTAAAGAATCATTCAGACAAAGACCAGATTATTTAATTATTGGTGAAGTAAGAGGAGAGGAAATGGCAGTTATGTTCCAGGGTATGGCATCCGGTCACTGTTCCTTATCTACTGTGCATGCAAAGAGTGTTGAAAGCCTAGTAATTAGACTAACCACACCACCAATCTCACTAGACCCATCATTACTTACTAGCCTAGATGTAGTAATTGTAACTGGTTTTTCAGGAACTGGTGAGGGCCACAGAGAAGTTAAAGAGATTGATGAGATAAGAGGTTATAGTGCAACAAACAAGAAAGTAGAATTTAATGCAATCTATAAATCAACTGAGAAGTTCGAGGAAAAAGGTGCAACAACAAGCAGTGATTTATTCTCTCAAGAGTTACCAATTGTTTATAAAAGTGATATTCTAAAAGAAATATCACAAACAAATAATATATCCCAAACAACGCTATCAGAGATTATGACTAAAAGAAAACAGTTTGTTGATTCATTAACCAAAACACCACCTAAGGACTATGTTGAGTTTAAAAATAAATTAAATGAATATAAAGCAACAGAGAACTTTAATATAAACTAGAATGGTTTCTCAAAGTCTTCTTTATTACTTTTTTTAAAACCCTTTTTCTTTCTAAAAACAAACATTAAAATAATTAGTAATAATACTAATCCACCAACTAAATAGTAAGCTAATGATGATGTGCTATCCTCATACTCAACAAGTCCATCTTCCAAAATAACTAAGGCATAGGATTTTGCTTTATTTACTTTTGGAATTACCTGTGTGTATTGTCCTTTTGAGTATAACTCTTTAAGTTCTGAATAGTTCTTTTGTAGGCTATCCACCTTATCTTGGTTTGTCCAATAAATCTTGTATTCTGGATTTAGGATTGTATTAAACACAGTATCTAGGCTATTATACCTAGGGAAATCAGAATCATAATCTTCAAGTAAGGTATTTACAATTACATAATCTTTTCTTGAAACAAGATTATCAACAAATAATTGTAGGTTTTTTTCACCAGTTGTGTTTGTAGATGTGGTAATTATATTATTATAAAATGCTACAGTTGATGATAGACTATTATAGACTAATGTGATGTCTGAATTAAGACTTGATGGAACTGATGCAAAATCAAGAATACTTCTTTTTTCTGAATCATCCATGGTTGGATCAGCAACAACTGCTTTTGTAATATCCTCAACTGCAATTACATAAGCTAAAGACAACTCAGTTAGTTCACCATACCCATCAAATGATGTTTTAAAATTATTTATTAAAGAACTTACTTCTGAACAGCTAGGTGAATAAATAAACTCCTGTTGCTTAACAATTAAAGTACTTAGATTCTCTTGTAGATCAGATAAAGAACTTGTAAGTGAAACTAGTTTGTTCTTAGTGGTAGTCACCTCTTGCTTAACATCATAGGGATAGTCCCCTTCTAGTATGCCTTCTAGTCTAGATTTTCTTGAGTTTAGAATATTAATTAAGGTATTAATTCTATCAATTAACTGTGTAGTTAAGTAATTTCCTGAGTCAGAATAAGATAGTGCTTTTAGAACATATCCTGTTTTAATTAAATCCAAATTATCATTATTATTTTTATTAATAATTATATCCCCTGTTTTAAAAGAAACAGGCACAAAAAAACTTAGTTCTCCTAATGAATTAATAATTGGGATTACAAAGTACATGTTAGAATCACAATCAATTGTTTGTTGGGAATAGATGTCTACCATTTCATTCTCAAACAAGTATTCTTTTGCAATATCCTGTGCAGTAAACAAAGATATTGCTGACACACTTGCTGTAATTAGAATAATTGAAATTAAAACTAATAATATTTTTTTCATATCCATCTTACACCTATACATTATCTGACTCACTAGGTTTATCTAGTTCCTCAGACTTTACAAACAATTTATAAAATATATAAACATAAAACAACCCAATTAATGAAAATGCAATTGAGAAATATAACTGTGCAATTGATGCTGTAAGTAATGCAAATATAAATGCAAAGAACTGAGTCACCACTACCATTAAGGGTATGCCACTTATTGTTTCTAGTACTTGGTTTTTAACTGCCACACTATCTATATCACCATATGCCTCCATGATCTCCTCATCTGTTTGCTTCTTAGATAACTGATCACCTAAGTTAGTCATAAAGCTTATGAATTTTTTAGTTCTAGAATCATCCACTTGTTTTAAATTCTTATATTCTGGAGTGTCTGTTATGTAAGACACAGCAGCCTTAGTGCTAGTTTTGTTTATACTATATGCTGTTCCAAACCAATTCCCTAAATCCTCGCCAACAAATATATTTACAATTCCTGCTTGCATATCCATAGCATAGTCCTGTTGGTGTGGAAGAACACTAAATAAAATTAATAAAAATAAAGTTATAGTTAGAAGTAAACTTATTTTTGAATTTGCATAGTTAGATAATGCATTTATTTTCTTTCTATCTTTAAATTTGTTATATGTTAGGACAGACAAAATTAAATGAGCTACTAAATATAAGAATGCAAACAATAGGAAATTACCACCAATTCCAAATATTATAATTGATAATAAAAAACCAATAAAAATACCAATTCCAACTTCTAGCACATCAACCCATTTCTCTTTACCAGTTGATAGGGCTATGGCAATTGCTGAAGTGATTGGTAGTAATATTAAAAATAATAAAAAGTTGGTTGTTAAGAAAGTGTTTACAATAGAAGGTAAATCAAAAACTACTAATATTTTTAATGAAACACCAGATGCAACATAAAAATAAAGCCATAGTAATATTGATAGGGCAATTAATGCCATTTTTAGAATACCTTGTTTTGAAAATATATTCTCAAAGTTCATCAATACCCACCAAATCAGTTAGCCCATCCTTCTTATCAATTATAAATGTAGTTTCTGTTTGGGATACTAAACTATCTTTTTTATCTAAAAGAACAGGATACCCACTAATTATTTCTGATTTTAATAGTTCTCTTAATGCAAACTTCCTACTAAAGGAACTTAAGTCTTTACCAACCCAGAACTCAGAGAAAGGCATGCCTTTAAACTCTTTTATCTCTTCTAATATTTTTTTTGCATCTTTATTTCTAATTGCTCTGTCTTCAATATGTTCAAATATTAGAAGCTCAGATCCTTCATTTACAAAGCCAGTGCCTGTTGATACAAATGGTTCAATTGCAAATGGTTCAGTATAATCTATAAACTTATATGGTAGGGTGTTTACTATATTTGGGATTGATGGTGTTGCATGTGGTGTATATCTAGTTATATAGTGCCCTGTTAGGTTAGAGACTGGTGTGTAGCCAGATTTCTTAATGGTGTTATATATAATATTACTAACATCTTGTATTCTTGCAGATTTATAGTTATCAGTTAGGTATTTCTTAGCAGCAGCCAATGCATCTGAACTTGATTGCTTAAGTTTCTCATGTTTTTTATTAAATATTATTGTTTGAGCAGAATCAGTAATATACCCATCTATAGAAACACCAACATCCACTTTAAGAACATCATCTTCTTTTAGAATTCTGGGTTTTTCTAGATCATAAGTGTTATGTGCTGCTTCATTGTTTATTGATAGATTAACAGGCCAAGCTGGTTGAGCACCATTCTCTCTAATAAAATTATCTATCTTTAAACCAACTTGGGATAAATCAATATCTGGTTTAATTATCTTTTTTGCATATTGTTGTGTTTTCAAACTTATTTTTCCAGATTTAATTAATGTTTTTAATATTTCATAATCCATTTTTTATTCACTTTTTATTTTTAGTTTTTTTATTTCGAATCACAAAAAAAGCAACTAAAAATGCAATTACAAATGGTAAATAAAAAGGCATGTCAGGAACTGGTATCTTTTTAGATGATTTTGTGACTGTAAAATATTTAGTAAAAGTATTATTTGATAGGTTACCATTAGTCTCATTAGTGATTGATGCTCTTACAGCGTAAGGCTGAGTTGATGAGATTAAATTCACATCAGTTAAAGCAAAGAAAGTAACTGTTTCTATCTCAGTGGTTTTTGATGCAATATCATAATCATTTGTTTTATAGGCTATAAGTTCACCTTTTGGATTATAGATATTAATGGTTATTAGTATATCCTCAGCTGAATCACTATTATTTGCAATAACTAAATTAACATCAAGGTTTTCATCCCCAGTCACTGCAGTTCTTAAAGTAATATCATTTATTGCAAAATCTGAATAGGCATATAATGATGATGCAAATAATAATACTAAAAATAATGTAAGTAATAAATATCTTATTTTCAAAGTTTTCACCTTTTCTTAAATATATTTTAATCTAAATACTATATATAGAACATTATAATACTTAAAAAGGTTTGTGTTTTTAGAAAAAAATAAGAAAAAGTTAGAACTTACTATCGTAAGCCCCATCATTAATTTTTTGAATAATTTCAGCTGATGGTTTCCCATCAATAGTAACACCCATTGATCTACAAGTACCTACAACTTCCTTAGCTGCTGCCTTGTCATCCTTAGATACTAACTGTGAAAACTTAGCTTTTACAACTTTCAGAACCTGATCAAAAGTTAGGTTACCAGATACTTCTTCATTTACCTTACCAACCGCTTTCTGAATACCAAGTTCTTTCTTAATAAAAGCACTTGTTTGAGGTGAACCCACTTCAATTGTGAAATTCTTTTGTGCATCTATAATTATTTGAACAGGAACTTGAATTCCTACCATATCTTTTGTTTTTTCATTAATTACATTCACTACATCCATTGCATTAATTCCCAATGGACCTAAAGCTGGGCCAATTGGTGGACCTGCATTTGCTTTTCCTGCATCTACTAATACTTTTATTGCTACCATATTACATCACTCTCTTTTTTAATTTAATACTTTTATATTTTCTGCTTTAATTGTAATTGGTATCTTTACTGTTGCATCAAACAACTCAATTACAACCTCTTCCTTTGCTAGATTAACTCTAACAATCTTAGCTCTAGAACCCTTAAATGGTCCAAGAATTATTTCAACTGTGTTTCCTGGTTTAATAGAAGACATTAATGGTCTAGATTCTAGAACACCAGCAATTTCTTTAATATCAATATTTCCTTCAACAATCTTACCACCTTTGATATGTGGAACATTATGAATTAATAATTCTACAGTTTTTTTAGAATCAGCCTCTACTAATAAATAACCTTTTAGATCTGCCATTTCTACTAATGAATATACTTCTAATTCATCTTGTTTTGCTTTATTAAAAAGCAGATCCATAATTACTTTTTCTTGACCAACAGTTGTTCTAATTGTAAAAATCATATTTTATCACTTAAATAAAACTAGCTATTATTTTTATTATATATCCTATTATACCAATTACTATAATTCCTAAACCAATTACTTTTGCCATCATCCAGAACTCTTTTTTACCTGGCTTTTGGGATATGCTTAGAATTCTTTTTGATGATCCAATAAATTTACTTAGTTTACTCATAACTATTCACATTTAAACACTATCAATATCTAGATTCAATCCTTTATTTGCAATTGACTCAGCTCCACCATCAAGGTAAGGTATATTTGCACCTGCAATCACAACCAGAACTCTTACTGTCTTCTTACCCATATCATCATCAATCATAGCACCCCAGATAATATGTGCCTCATCATTTATTTTTGAAGCCACTGTTTCAACAATTAACTCAGCTTCTTTTAAAGTTAGATCATTTCCACCTAGAACATTAACTAATGCTTTTGTTGATGTTGAAATATCAATATCTAATAATGGAGAAGTTAAAGCATTTTCAACAGCCTCCATTGCTCTAGCATCATTTGCCTTATCAACAGTTGACTCACCAACACCAATCATTGCCATTCCGCCTTTAGTAAGAATAGTTCTTAGATCAGCAAAGTCTAGATTAATTATTCCTGCTCTAGTTATTAACTCAATAATTCCTTTAACTGCATTTGTTAGTATTTTATCAACCTCTTGGAATGCTATATTAAGAGGTAAGTCAGGAGCAATTTCTAAAATTTTATCATTTGGTATTAAAATTAAAGTATCTACTTCTTTTCTTAGTTTTTCTAAACCATCTAAGGCATTTTCAATTCTTTTTTTACCTTCAACTGCAAATGGTAAGGTAGCAACACCAATTGTTAAAGCACCAGATTCTTTTGCAATTCTTGCCATAACTGGAGCAGCACCTGTTCCTGTTCCACCACCTAAACCACAAGTTACAAATACCATGTTTATATCTTTACATAAATCTTTTAAGTTTTCTTTAGATTCTTCAGCTGCTGCTGCACCAACCTCTGGGTCAGATCCAGCACCTAGGCCTTTAGTTGTTTTTTTACCAATAAGAACTTTTTTATTTGCATTTACTTTCACTAAAGCTTGTGCATCTGTGTTAAGTGCAATTGTTTTTGCACCATCAATTCCAACAGTATACATTCTTTCTAATGTATTATTTCCACTTCCACCAACACCAATCACATATATCTTTGGTAATGAAGCCTGTAAAAATTCTTCAAGTTCTTTATCATCCTGCATATTGTCTAATTTTGATACCAAGTAATCCACCTCTAATAAATATAAAAAATATATAATATATTATAAAAAGAATATATATAACTAAGTGTGGAAAGCTTTAAATATGATACTGTTTAACATTCATTTATATAAATAGTGAAATTTATGATAGATTTAGATATTAAAAAAGTAGCAGAAGATATAAAGTTAATAAAAATACAAGGTGCTAGTAATATTGAGATAGCAGCAATTGAAATAATTAGTAAATATGTTAGTAAAACACCTAAAACTAATAACTTTTTAGAAGAACTTAAGGAAAATGTTAACTACTTAATTAAACAAAGACTAAATGAACCAAAATTAAGAAACTCAATGAACTATATTCTATCTAAAGCTAATAAATATAAATTAGAGAAGGATAATTTAAAACTATTAGAAGAAATTACTAATTATAATATACATACAAAAAAAGGAAATGATTATGTGTCTGAGTTAGCATCACAGATGATAACCACTGGTAGTAAAATCTTAACACATTGCCATTCTACCTTAGTTGAAAATGCTTTCTTAAAAGCATTTGATAGAGGAATTAATTTTGAAGTTTATTGTACTGAAACAAGACCAAGATATCAAGGGCATATTACTGCTAAGAACTTATCAGATCATGGAATTAAGGTAACTATGATTGTTGATTCAGCAGTATCACATATTCTTAAAGAAGTAGATTATTTATTTACTGGTGCTGATGTGATTTTTTCTGATGGTTCAATAATGAATAAATTAGGAACACATACTATTAGTTTAATGGCTAATAATTTTAAGACACCACATATTGTACTTACTACAACTCATTGTTGTGAAGTTAATGATTTATTAAATGCTAGAGAAGAAATTGAGGAAAGGTCTGCTGATGAGGTTTGGGAAGAAAAAGAAAGACCTAAGAGTTTAAAAATTAAGAACCCAGCATTTGATATTGTGCCAAATGAATTAATTGATAAATTTATAACAGAAGAAGGTGTGTTCTCACCAGAGACTCTTTATCTCTGGGTTAATCAACACATCTTAGGTAAATAATTTAAATTATTTTATATTCAACATTTAAAGATTCTATATATTTTCTAAAAGCCTCTTGTGTTAACTCTAATGTTTCAGTATTAATGTTTGGGTGGAAAGTTACAATATCAGAATTCCACACATCCTTATGAATAATTAAAATAGTTTTTTTTTCTTTATCATTAATTAAACCAAAAGGAGATACTGCTCCTGGTGTTAAATCAAGAACTTGTTTTAGACGATCAGCACTTGCAAAACCTAACTTATCATCTAAAACTTCATTTAACTTATTTAAATCAAGATTTTCTTTTGCTGGAATAATTACTAAATAGTACTTTTTCTTATTTTTATTTTTTAAAAATAAGTTTTTAGAATGAATACCATCTATCCTATTACAATGTTTTTCTGCTTGTTCACAAGTGAATACTGCTTGATGAGTGTGTACTTTAAATTCAATATTTAGGTTTTTCAAATATACTTTTGGATCCATAATATCACTTAAAGAATTGTCCTAATCCAGTTTGCTTCTTACCAGTTAGTAACTCATCCTTAGAAATATTAAATACTTCTAATATTGGATAAATTGCTGGTATTAATTGATTATTTAAATAATAATCAATATCATAATCTTTTTCATCTGTTAACTCTGCTAATCTTGCTTTTTCTGATATGGTTTTATTTTGTTGATTAGTAATTATGTATTCTATCACTTCACCTGTCTTAATAATCTTACCTTTCTTCTTAGCATCAATCATTGCTGCCATTGCTGGGTTAATTGTTTTGTAGTTAGCTATGCTTTTATGAACAAATGATTGAATAACTAATTTATTATTTGGCACTTTTCTATCTTGTAATTCTTTAACTACTGTTTTAATATAGGCAATAGCTTCTTTAGGTTCTTCTTTTTCTAAAACTGTTTCTAAAACTTTTTTTTGAGTATCTTTAACTAAACCACACCAGTCTCTTCTTACATATTCAAAGCCTTTAATTTTAAGTTCACCATTATCTTTTAATAAAGCATATTTTTTCTTTGCTGCTTTTTCTTTATCTCTTGAAAGAACAAACACTCCTGACTTAAAGAAGTCTTCTAGTTCTAATGACATTGATTTTGGAAATGTTTTATTTATTTCTTCTAGATCTTTATTTAGTTTATCTAGATCATCATAATGTAAAAAGCATGAATCAGTATCGCCATAGATTACTTGATAACCTCTTTTTTCAAACTCACTAATTGTTTCTTGAATTTTTGTTCTTACTAAATGATACATTATATTTAAACAACTTCTACAGTACCATCTTGCACCAGCAAAGCCCATGTATCCATAGGTAGATGCTAATAGTATCTTCAAAGCATATTGTTTAGCATAAAGAGTTTTGTATTCTGTTGTGTTTTTATCTAGAGTTTTTATTTTTTCTTTAATTGGTATTCTAATATTTAAAAGATCACTTAATATTTCAGGAACAAATCCTTTTATTTTCTTAGAAAGCTTATAACCTAATATTTCCTCTCCTGAGTTATCAACATTTATTGTTTCTGGACTAATGTTATAAGCCATAATTAAAGAAATATGATAACTTCTAAAATCAACAATAACTATGTTCTTATGAAGTCCAGGAATTGGATCTTTAACAAATGCACCTTCAAAAGTGTATCTATATCTTTCTGATATCTCTTCTTGTGCTGGCCTATTTGGAATTAATAGGTTATGATTAATAAAATAATCAATAAACCATTTTTCAACCATTTGTCCAGCTGATGTTCTTAAAATATCAAAGAATGGAGAGTGAACTAATTTAGAAACCTCATTTACTATTCCATAATAACCTATTCCTAGCTCTTGAGTTGCAACCACATCATCAATATTATATTTAATAATTGAACTATAATCTTTATTTAGATAAGATTCTCTCATTTGCTTAGGTGGCATCTCTAACTTAGGCTTACCAGTTATCTTAGTATAAATAGAATTAAGATCAAACTTAGAATAATTAAAAACCTGTAAATAATTTAATAATCTAATAAGAACATAAACATCTAAATGAACAATACCATCAACAGACACTTCTTTTTTACCTCTCTTATGAAAGACTATTCTTCTACTACCTAAAAATAAGTCGCTAGCTGTTAAATATTTGTATCTTTTAACTAAATATTCAAAATCAAAGCCATCTCCATTATATGTAAATATTAGATCTGGGTCTTTCTGTCCAACAAATAGTGCAAAATATTCAATTAACTTAACTTCATCTGAAAATATCCTAATATCAGTTTTTGGAAAGTCTTTTTTTAATTTACTTTCTAAATCACCAAAACTAACTTCATTGGCTAGTAAGAAAACTGTTTGTTTTTGATTATTATCTAGAACTGCAATTGAGATAATAGGTGCATCCTTTGGTTGTGGAAAAATCATACTTGCTGGTGGCAGTACCTCTAAATCAAATGTTAAATAATCTAACTTTAATGGAGAAACATCTTCTAACACTTCAAAACTAAGAATTTTATTTTTTTCATAATTAAATTTAATTTTTTTAAAATTAGATAGTTTATTATCTACAAAGAATCTATAAACAAATGGAATATCGTATTCCCTTAGTTCAAAAGCTACAGATAGAATACTATCTTTACTTAGATGTTCTCTAGAACTAATTAATGCATCTATATCTCTAAATATAATCTTATAAACAAATTCAGAATTTTTTTTATTAGTCCTAATAATCTCATTAATTCCTTTAAGTAAATTTTTTAATGAAACTATTTCTTTATTATCTAGTTCAGAACTAGTAGATATATAAAAATAAGGTAATGTATCTATTTGGTAATCTTTCTTTCCAGAATCTTCTTTAATTGATAACCAAAGCCCATCTTTAAAATAAGCATCTATTAATATACCTGTTTTAGACTCAACCATAGATATAATTATGTATCATAATATATAAAAAGATAAAGAAAAAGGGAAAAATCTAAATGATTAGACTTAGTAACCACATAATTACTAAAATAATAATCATTAGAATAATGTTTGTTCCAATATTTTTATATTTATACATATTCTCAACTAAGAAATAAGTCATTAATATGTAATAAATAATAACAGCAATTGATAGAATTGCTAAAAGAACCAAACCAACAATGCCCCAACCAGCTATTGCTGGAAGAGCAGTAGCACTATACATTATTGCTGGATTTGTAAATATACTACTTATGAATGGAACTATCTTTGGTATAAAGATCATAACAACTATTGCTATGAAAAGCATAGCAAATATATTAATAATCTTAAAAGCTGCTAATCCTGATAATATATGATTAAAGTCTTTCTTACTAACCTTAGTGTTACCTTTTACAATATATAAGATAATAAATAGAACAGCACCTACAATTACCCAACTAATTACATAGGAGCTAATTAAACTTAATATTAAATTAGTAAATATCTTAGGAACTCCAAATATTGCAAGAAGTATTGTTTCTAAAATTACAGCAAAAAGTATAACTACTGCTGCAGAACCAACACTTACTTTATTATAGAAATGAGAAACTAATTTTCTTGGACATAAGCTAACAATCTCTCTTTCATCTGAAATTAAATTTTTCTTTTTTCTAATCATTAATTTTCACCATAATATATGATATTACTATCTATTTTTAGGAACCATAAGGTTTATTTATATATCTTTCAGAAAATTTGCCAAGAAGATAGCTTTTTAATAAGTTTTTCTCATAATATTTAAGTTGAATATACTATTTATTAGTTAAAATTGGTGAAAAAATGAGTGATTTCAATATAAAGTTCGCACAAGTAGGACAAATGAAACTAGGTCAATTTATTGTTATTGATGGAATAATATGTAAAATTGATACAATGGATAAATCAAAACCAGGTAAACATGGAGCTGCAAAAATAAGAATGACAGCAACTGGTGTGTTTACAGGCAAGAAAATGAATTTATTAAAACCAAGTGATACAGATGTAGAAGTACCTTTAATGGATAAAGGAAATGCACAAATTATTGCTGATCTTGGGGATAAGTACCAAGTTATGGATACTGCTGATTATCAGACATATGAAGTTGAAAAAGGTGACTTTAAAAAACTAGAGTCTGGTAACACCATTGAATATCTAAAAGCTGGTGCTCAAATTAAAATAGTAAGAATAAAATCAGATTAGTTATTAATCTGAGTCTTATTCTATTTTTTTATTTCAAATTTTTGTAGATCTTCATCTTCTAATTTAGTAAAAAGAATTTCTGGTTTATTTATCTGTCTAGTTTCTAGATTTAGTTCTAAACCTTTATTATCTGTATTTAAAAAATTGAAAATCTTTTTTGAACTATCAGGAATAATTGGTGATAGTAATATAGCTAATAATCTAATTATTTCTGCTGAATATGCTAATGAGGAATAATCTGCAGATTTCCAAGGTTCTTTTTCATTTAGATATCTATTACCTAAATCAGATAATTTTAAAGAATCATAAAGTGCTTGTCTAATTTCTATTTTATCATAACTAGTAGTGATTTTTTGTATTATTTCTTGGACATTCTTTTCTAACTCTTCATCTTTAGTAGTGATTTTTGGTATTTTTCCATCTAATTTTGTATAAATAAAGTTCAGAACTCTATTTACATAATTTCCAAAGTTACCAATTAATTCTTTATTTATTCTTTCTTTAAAATCATTGATAATAAAATCAGTATCTTTAGTTTCTGTAAGGATATATGCTAAATAAAATCTCCAATAATCAATTGAAATTCCAGAGTTAGCTGCTTGATCTAAAAAGACACCTACATTCTTACTTTTTGAAAACTTATTACCTTCAAAATTAAGATAATGATATCCAGATACATTTGTAGGCAAATTAAATCTTTTATCTCCAATTATTTGTCCTGGCCAAAAAATAGTGTGGAAAGGAATATTATCTTTTCCTACAAAATAGTGCTTCTCAACATCTGAATTTTGCCATAATTCTAAAGCTTTTTCTTCACCTAGTAATTCTGCAGTTGAAGAAATATAACCAATAACATTATCAAACCAAACATAAAACACTTTATCTTCATAACCTTCAATTGGAATATTTACACCCAGTGTTAATTCTCTAGTAATATCTCTTTGTTTAATTCCTTTTTTAATCCAACCTTTTGCAAGTCCTTTAACCCACTCTCTTAATAATTGATTATCATCAATCCATTTTTCAACATCATCAATTGCTTTTGATATATCTAAAAAAAGATGTTTAACTTCTTTAAAAGAAACATTTTTTGAACCATTTAATGCAGAATAAGGACTTATTAGTTCTTCAGGAGTAAGAACAGTACCACATTTTTCACATTGATCACCATCTGCATGTTCATACTTACAATGTGGACAAGTTCCTTTAATAAATCTGTCTGGTAGTCCTTTCTTTTCATCTTCGTCATATGCTTGTTTTATAGTTTTTTCTGTAATAAACCCATTATTATATAGATTTAAGAAAAACTCTTTTACTAACTTATGATGTATTTCTTTAGATGTTCTAGAAAAGTTATTATAACTTATATTAAATTTACTATAAAGATCTTTATGTATCTTATAATATCTATCGCATAATTCTTTAGGGGTTATGCCCTCTTTAATTGCAGCAAATTCAGATGCTGCTCCATTTTCATCAGTACCACCAACAAAATATGTATCATAACCTATTAATCTAGAATATCTTGCAAATATATCTGCAGGTAGATGACTACCTAATAAATGTCCTAGGTGAGGTACATTATTTGAGAATGGTAATGCAGCAGTTATTATTCTTATTTTTTTCATAAATATCACTTCCTTATAATTATTAGTAAACTATTATATATAAATAGTTTTAGTCAGGTAAGAAAATGCACCTTAAGTAGAAACTATAATAAAGAACTCAAGAGGCACTATTGCATGTGCATCATAGAAACCATACTTATAGCTAAGAAAAAGTTGTTTGCCTTTTGGTTAAATAAAGTATGATTTGTGTTCATAACTAATCTTAAGTATTAAAATGTTTAAAAAGCTTTAGATTTTACAAATATATAATTCTAACTTTTGTAACCTATATTTTAATGATTAATCTAATTAGCTTATTTCCTTTTAGCTCAAACATCTATTTTTATTTGGTTTAAACCACTTAATTTATTAACAACTTTAATTAATCTTAAAGAGTTATTATATATTTATCTAATATAATTAAACTTACTAATTTTATTAATAATATTAAATTTAAATTCAGAAAATTTATTTAAATCATAATCAATTAAAGTTAAATCAGACAGTTTATCTATAAAAGTAATTTTATTATCTTTAATTTTATCCAGGTTATTATTATAATTTTTATTATATATCTTAGAAAACTTAAATGAAGATTTAATTTTATTAATAATTAATTTTGAATCAACACTTAAAACATCAATATTTTTGTTAATTAAAAATAAATCAAATATATCCCTTTCTTGAATTTCTTTTCTAGTAATTATAGCTCTATATTTTTCTAATATAACTTCATTAATATTATATATTTTAAAATTAACTAAATCTAAATCATATTTTAATGATTTTAACTCAATTTGATCTAAATCGCTTAATTTAATAATATCTGTTAAATTTAATAATGCACAATCTATATAATCATATAATCTGTTTTCTATAAAATTAATATCAATTTTTATTTTTGATTCATTAATTGATAAATATTTTGATTTATAATATATTGAAAATATACAAGTAGTTCTTTTATTAATTATTGTGACATATTTAGAGTCTTTTGATCTATCTATTTTAAAAGTAAAGCCACAGGCATCACTAATACTTTTAATATCATTAATTAAATCAAGTTCTATTTTTTTAATATGTTTATCAATTTTATTAATTGTACCTTTATTTCTAATTTCATTAGAATAAATATAAGAAAAATCTAAATCTTCACTAATTCTATGATATTTAAGATATAACTTTGTTAACAAAGTGCCACCTTTAAATATTAAATTATCAAATTCTTTTAATTCCTCTTTTAATATTAATTGTTTTGTTTTTGTTAGAAATAAAGATAAGTAATAATCTTTTTCAATCATCATTTCAGATATTTTTGGATACCTTTTTTTAATAAAATTTATATATTGCACTAAATTTTTATTATTCATTTGTAAAAGCTCCATTCAAAACCCTATTTGATAATGTTTTAGGAAAATATTGTAAGTATTCATTTATTTTATTAATATTTAGTGTATTTTGATCTATATTAGAAGAATGTGTATAATATATATATTCTAAATAGGTTCTTTCTATATCTGAATAATAAAAAGTTATTCTATTTTTTGTTATTTTCTTTTTAATCCCTATTAATCTATAATTTTGTTGTTTTTTGAATATGTATTTTTGATTTAATATTTGAATGGTTTTAGAATATTTAGAATTGATTATAATTGTAGTAGTTGGGATTTGATGAAATAAATCATATTTACATTCAACATTATTAATTAATAATGCAGAATATAATCCTATGTGCCAATCTATTTTTAATTTATTTAATATTAAAAATACAATTTCATTAATAGAATATTTAACATATCCTTTTACTTGTTCATCTGAATTTAAGATATAAAAATAATCTTCAAACACATATTTTATTTTGTTTTGTTTTTTTAAGTTATCAATCATAATATTTATATTTGAATATTCTAGAATTATAACCTTTAGGATGTCGTACAACTTAGACTTATGAATAATTGAACTTCCAAAATTATCTAATTTGTTGTAAGCAATCATTAATACTTGCTTTTTTCTAGTCATATATATCTTTTTATTAACCAACATTTTATAAATATATTGTTTTTAATTTAAGAAAATATTGCACAAATATAAAACCATAAGTTTATAAAAGTATTTATTCAATTACCTACCATTCTATTCCATTTACTTAAAATAATACATACCCATATCCAAAATTCAGTAGATCTTTTAGAATTAAAACTATATTCTACAGAAATACATATCTAAATTATAAAAAAATTTATCATATTTTTTATTATCATTTGCAGTTATTAGAAAATTCCTAATAACTGAAGGTATTTCTTTTTTAATAAAGTCTTCTGGTTTATATCCTTCTGGAAAGTTTCCTATATTCTAAATTGTAATTTTATTACTTTCTGGTACTTGGTAGTTTTTATGACATAAAGAATTAACTAAAACCTCGGTAATTGCTCTTATTGGTACTTCTTAGATTTCTTTTCTAGTTCTTGTAGATAAATCTACCCTCCAATCAATATGTACTTTAATATAAGATTCAGATATTTTTAATAATTTAAATATATTTCCTTGTTTTAATATAATCTTGTCCTTTTTTAGTTATTTTATATTTTTGATTAGGACTATTTGGTTTATCTGGTAGAGTTAATTCAATTAATCCATCTTTAATTAATGGATTTAGAATATTTAATCTAAAATATACTCTATCATTAATTTGTATATGTTTTTGTATTTCTTCTCTTGATCTTATAATTTTACAAAAATTTAATATTAATACTTGTCTATTAGCTTGAGGGGTAACTTGAGGGGTAGCTTGAGGGGTAGTTTTCTGGGTAGTTTCTTCTACTACTTTAGTTGACCTGTCAAAAACTACAGAAAAACCATATCTCATGATATTAAATTTAACTTTCACATTATTTTCTTTACATACATCATAAATCCTTTTTATTCCAGAACCCCATTTTTCTATATCTTTACTTAAATACATAATATTAGCAATTGTGGGATTTCTAAGAACTGAAGGTATTTCTTTTTTAATAAAATCTTCTGGTTTATATCCTTCTGGAAAGTTTCCTGTATTCCAAACTTCTATTTTGTCTTTATATATTGCAATTTTATTACTTTCTGGTGCTTGGTAGTTTTTATGACATAAAGAATTTACTAAAACCTCAGTTATTGCTCTTATTGGTACTTCTGGGATTTCTTTTCTAGTTCCTGTAGATAAATCTGCCCTCCAATCAATATGTTCTTTAATATAAGATTCAGATATTTCTAATAATTCAAATATATTTCCTTTAAATTGTTTTATATCTAAAAATGTAGTTTTATCAGTTCCTGCAAATACTGCTGCTTGTACTTCTAATGGTTTATGTTTAGAAAAAAGAACTTCAGTAGCGTTTATTATAGATTTATTTTTATAAAGATTTAATTTTTTTAGAATTTTTTCTTTAGTTGTATATTTAAAATTTATTCTTCCTGCTGCATTTGCTTTATTTATATATCTTTTTAATATTTTTTCATTAATATCTTTTAAAGCTATATCTGCTTTCTTTGAATCCCATTTAGTTTGTTCCTTTCTTAGAATTATATTTTCTAGTTCTTTTGCAGAAAGTAATTTGTCTTCATCTGCTACTCTAATATATGCTCTTCCGTATGCAAAATAAGGGATATTTTTACCTTTAAAAGATATTTTAATACACTCTATGTTATCTAGTTTAATAACTTCTATGTTGGAATATATTCTTGGTTCAATATGGCTAGCTATTGTTTGTGAGATATCTCTTAATGTTTTTTCAGTAATTGTTTGTTTAGTTATATTACCTTTATTATTTATACCAAAATATAATTCTCCAGATTTATGTTTATTTAATATTGATACTATTGATATAATTCCCTCTTTCAATTCTGAAATTGATTTTTTAAATTCTATAGTTTCTGTTTCTTTTTTCATTTATGTATGTTTTCCTCTTTTTTTAAGATTCCATTTTGGAACCTTAAAGTTCCATTATTGTTTGAAGTCACAAATTGTGACTTCAAGATAGTACTCTTTTTTTTAGTTAATTAAAACATAAATTCTTTTTAAAATTTATTTTTTTCAGCCATTTTTTTATTTTTAAAAATAAATCTTTTTATTGAAACAAATGCTTTAATAATCTCAATACTTACTTTAATAGCAATATCACTTCTAAGAACACTTGAAAGCATAGCAATACCTTGTTCTGTAAATACATATGGAAATTTTCTTTTTCCACCCATTGCCTCTTCTTTTGTTAATTGAAACATAAAATTTTCAGGAAATCTATCTAAGTTTCTTTTTATTTGTTCATTAAATTTCCCTGTTAAAACACCATATAAATTTGCTAAATCATTATCAAGCATTACTTAAACTCCTCTAATTGTATAAATTTTATTTTTTATATCATCTTTCTTTAATTCTATTAAATCTTTCATAAAACCACCTTTGCAGTCATAATTTATGACTTTAAGTTTAGGTTATACTAATATTACATTTTTTATTTATATATCACTTTCAGGGGTACCTGTCCAAGTAAATATTAAACCGACTTTTATTCTTTTTCTTTTAATTTACTTAATATTTCTAAGTATTTTTTATCAAATTTAGAGAAAGCAAACCACTTTTTACCTAAGTCTTTAAGAGAAGCTCCAAAATGATAGATATCTTTATTATCAATAATTAAAAATCTATCATGTGATTTTGTAAATTTTATTATATTTAAAGACTTATATTGTTTATTAAACTTTTCAATATCTAGTTTAAGTTTAGAATTAATATTATCTGTATAAATAGTTATATTTACATTTTTATTCTTTTTACTAAGTAAAGTTAAAACTGATTCATCTATGTAGTTGTCTATTAAAACTATTGATTTTTTAGAAGTTTTAATTATATCTATTATGAACTTATAAGCATCAAATATCTGTCCATTATAGAATATACCTTGTTTAGGAGTAATTTTTTTACTATCAATAATGTCATATATTTTTTTAATATCTTTATCAGTATTTATTTGTTTTATTTCTACATTTTCTAATCTTTGGAAAACACCTGCGTTGTTAGAAATAAATCTTCTCATTGATACAAATGTTCTCATTATTTGTATATTTATTTCTATTGCTTTATTATTATTTATAATGCTTGCTAAATTAGCAATACCTTGTTCTGTGAATGCATAGGGTAATGCACCACCAAGGTATTTTTTAGAAGGTATCACATTTTGTGATACCAAGTAGTTTATTTCTTCATTTGTTAATATAAACATAAAGTCTAAAGGAAATCTTTTTATGTTTCTGTTTACTGCTTGTTTTAATGCCCTTGTTTCAATATTATACAAATTTGATAAATCTCTATCAAGCATTACTTGATTATTTCTGATTGTGTGTATTTTATTTTTTATATCCTTTGAAATAATTAAATCTTTATTCATAAATATAATATACTACTTAGTTACTATATAGTTATGGAAGGGGGGTACCTGTCCGAGAAGAATATTAAGCCGACTTTTATTCTTTTTCTTTTAATTTGCTTAATATTTCTAAGTATTTTTTATCAAATTTAGAGAAAGCAAACCATTTTTTTCCTAAGTCTTTAAGAGAAGCTCCAAAATGATAGATATCTTTATTATCAATAATT